>Ga0160428_1000127_pt1 | contig 93724 bp, 84 predicted proteins | sample SolpanmetagenomM_FD_108198 | JGI IMG/M metagenome (GOLD analysis project Ga0160428, IMG submission 108198) | Solar panel surface microbial communities from Lawrence Berkeley National Laboratory, California, USA - M | ecosystem: Engineered > Built environment > Solar panel > Unclassified ...
GGGTAGCGGGCCACTACTGCTTAGCAGCTACGGGTGGGCGGCCACCCACACGGTGCCGTCTTCGTACTCCTCCTTTTTCCAGATGGGCACGACTTCCTTTAGCGTGTCGATAATGTACTGGCAGACGGCAAACGAATCGGCGCGGTGCGGCGTGGACACGGCCACCACCACGGCTACGTCGCCAATTTCGAGCGTGCCGTGGCGGTGCACCACGGCTACTTGGCGCAGCATGGGCCACTTTTCCTGGGCCATCTCGGCCACGCGGCGCAGCTGGTGCACGGCCATGGGCGGGTAGGCTTCGTAGTGCAGGCGCACCACGCGGCGGCCCTCGCTACGGTTGCGCACCGTGCCAATGAAGGCATTCACCGCCCCAGCCTCGTCCGATTCGGCGGCTTGCAGCACGGCCGCTACGTCAATGGGATGGTCTACTAAGTCGATATGCATAGGGGTGATGTTGAAGATTGGTGCGCTGGATGGCGCGAAAAAAAGCCGAACGCCCGGCGGCGCGCAGGGCCGCCGGGCGTTCGGTAGAGTAAGAGGCAGCAGCCCGACTACCCCCCGCTCACGGGCGGAATCAGGGCAATTTCGTCGCGCTCGTGCAGGGGCACATCCTCGGTGGCGTACTCGTTATTGACGGCCACGGCTAGGCTGCGCAGCCCGGCCAGCGCGGGGTACTGGGTACGCAGCTCGGCCAGCAAGCCGGCGGCCGACTGCCCGGCCGGCACGGCCACTTGCAGCGACGACTGCCCCACTATTTCGCGGGCAATGCCAAATAAGGCAACGGTGAGGTTCATTGGGTTTCGTTAAAAGCGCTTGTCATTGCGAGCCTGTGAAGTAATCGCACCCGAACGATAGTCAAACGATTCCGGCTAGCGTCGTTCTAGTGCGATTGCTTCGCAGGCTCGCAATGACAAACGATGGATGTTTTTGCTATTGAGGAGAAATTAGCCGCCAATTGTAGCCATGCTCTCGAAGTTGAGCTGGTGCACGGGGCGCTGGCTTTCGGCCTCGAAGCCGTTGGCGGCGCGGTGGTAAAAGGCGCTGGCCAGGGCTTCGGCAATGGCGGAATCGGTGGCGCCGCCGCGCAGCAAGGCCCGCACGTCGAGCACGCCCTGGTCGTAGAGGCAGGTTTTGATGCCGCCTTCAGCCGTGAGGCGCAGGCGGTTACAGGTGCCGCAGAAGGTGCGCGAGTAAGCCGCGATAATGCCCACCCGGCCCTGGTGCCCGGCAATGGTGTATTCGTTGGCCGTGGCGCCGGCGGCAGTGTGGGCCGGCACGAGGGCGCCTAAGTGGGCCTCCAGGTGCTGCCGGATGCGGCGGTGGTTCCAGGGCAGCGACTCGGGCGTAGCCACGTGGCTGCCGCCGTTGAAAGGCATTTCTTCGATGAAGCGCACCTCCACGGGCAGGTCGCGGCTCAGTTCGGACAGCGGCACCAGGTCCTGGATGTTGCGGCCATCCATCACCACGGCGTTGATTTTCACCTGAATACCGGCGTCGAGCAGCGCGTAAAACGTGCGCATAACCTGCGGCAGCTCGTCGCGCCGGGTTATCTCGAAAAATCGCTGGCGGTCGAGCGTATCGAGGCTGAGGTTGACGGCCTTGACGCCCATACGGGCCAGGGCCGGCACATGGGGCGCGGTGAGCACGCCGTTGGTGGTCAGGCTGAGGTCGTCGATGCCGGGCAGGGCCGCCAGGCGCTCCATGAAGGGCACCAAATCGCGGCGTACGAAGGGCTCGCCGCCAGTAAGGCGCACCTTGCGCACCCCCAGCCCAGCCAGGATGCCGACCAGGCGCAACATTTCTTCGTAGCTAAGCAGCTCGTGCTTAGGCATGTACTTGATACCCTCTTCGGGCATGCAGTAGAAGCAGCGCAGGTTGCATCGGTCGGTGATGGCTAGGCGCACGTATTCGAGCGGCCGGCCGTGGGCGTCGTATAGCACGGAGGAGGAGGGGGAAGACATCTAGCCAAATATACAGCGGGGGCTACCCGGCCCGCCAACGGCAGCCGGGTGCGCCAGCCCGCCTACGCGGCTACTGCCGGGTGGGTTGGCGCGCCCCTGGGCTATAGAAGCCATCCGGCCCGAAAAATGTTGCACCCGCCCACGCTATTGGCGCCGGAGCGCCGGGCCGGCCCGCCGGCTTAAGCTGGGTAGTCTTCCAGGCCGCCGCTCAGGGTCAGCACGTTGTCGTAGCCCAGCTCGCGGCGCAGCAAGTCCACGGCTTTGGCGCTACGCACGCCGCTTTGGCAGTACACGACTACCGGGCGGGTGCGCGGTACCTCGGCGGCGCGGGCGGCCAGCTCGGGTAGCGGCAGCAGCACGGCGCCGGGCAGGTGGCGGCGCTGAAACTCCAGCGGGCCACGCACATCGAGCAACAGCGGCGGTGCGGCCGAGGCCAGTTGCTGCCGCAGCTCCTCGGCCGAGAGGCTAGCTGGGGCGGCAGCGGCGGGCGCGCAGCTGGCGTCGAAGTAGTCGGCCGGGTTGGCTGTATCGAGGTCGATGGCGCTCTGCTCCGCATCGCGCTTGAAGCGTAGCGTACGACTTTGGAAGCTGAGCGTATCGAGCACCCAGAGGCGGCCGCTGAGCACGTCGCCCAGGCCCAGCACTACTTTGAGGGCCTCGGTAGCCTGCACCGTGCCGATGAGGCCAGGCAGCACGTTGAGCACGCCGGTGGTGTTGCAATCGGGCGCCTCGGCGGCGGTGGGCGGCTCGGGAAAAAGGCAGCGGTAGGTAGGCCCGCCCCGGTAGTTGAATACCGATACCTGCCCCTCAAACTTGTAGATGGCGCCCGACACCAGCGGCCGGCCCAGGCTCACGCAGGCGTCGTTGAGCAGGTAGCGGGTGGGAAAATTGTCGGAGCCATCGACCACCACGTCGTAGCCGGCCACCAACTCGCGCACATTTTCCGGATTCACCCGAATGGGGTATAGATTATACGTAGTCAGGTCGTTGAGGCGGCGCAGGGCGCGGGCGGCGGCTTCTATCTTGAGTTGGCCGACATCCTCGGCGCCGTAGAGTATCTGGCGGGGCAGGTTGGTCAATTCCACTTTATCAGCGTCGGCCAGGCCCAGGGTGCCTACGCCGGCGGCGGCCAGGTATTGCAGAATAGGGCAGCCCAGGCCGCCCGCGCCCACCACCAGCACGCGCGCCTGGCGCAGGCGCTGCTGGCCGGCCTCCCCGATTTCGGCTAGCTGCAAGTGGCGGCGGTAGCGCTGGCGCTCGGCGATAGTGAAAGCAGATTCCATACGTAAAAATCGTTTGTCATTGCGAGCCTGTGAACCGAAGGTCGGCGTAGCCAAGTAATCGCACCCGCACGACTATGCTTGCACAAAACAACTGCGCGCAATTTTGTTCAGGTGCGATTGCTTGGCTACGCCGACCTTCGGTTCGCAGGCTCGCAATGACAAACGATTTTTGCGTATCTACTACAGCCCGTAGCTCACCGTGAGGTAGTACAGCCCGCCCACGCTGGGCCCACCCAGGTAGGTCACGTAGTAGTTGTTCAGCACGTTGCTGGCGCCCAGCTTGAGGCGCACCTGGGCAGCGGGAATATGGTAGCTCACCTGCGCATCGAGCGAGTTGTAGGCGGGCACGCTGCCATTGACGAGGAAGGTTTGGGAGTAGTAGCTGACCTGGTGGCGAAAATTCACCCCAAAGCCCAGGTTGCCAGCCACGTTTTCATTCGCCAGGCTCAGGTTGTAGGCCCACTGCGGGGTATTGAAGCCGTCTTCGAGGCCGTCGCCGTTTTCGGTGCGGTCGAGGCGGGTGTAGGTGGCGTTGGCACCGGCCAGGTAGCCGCCCGCTACGTTGTAGCGCAGGCCCGCCGAGCCGCCGTAGTTGTACACCTGGCTTTGCGAGTTGGTCCAGAGGCGGTAGCGGGCCTGGCCCGTGGTAGTGCCGCCCGTGGGGATGGCCGTGGTATTCAGGGCCGTAGCAATCGTGTTGAGGTCGGTACCGGTGGCCAGCACCGCGCCGTTGGTGGTCTGGGGCACGTAGGCTTCTACCTGGGCAATGAAGTCGCGGTAGCTATTGTAGTAGAAGTCAACATCGACCAGCAGCCGGCCGGCCGGGCCAAAGGCCGCCTTGTAGCCCACTTCAAGCGAGCGGATGTACTCGGGCTTGAGGTAGGTGTAGGGGTTTTTGACCAGCAGGTTTTGATTGGCCGCGATGGCCTGGGCCCGCGTCTGGGCCGGCGTGCCGTTAATGCCCGCCGTCACGGCCGCGTTGAAGCGGTCGATGCTGCTGCGCAGGTAGCTGTTCTCAAACACGCCGTCGCTCATCACGCGCAGGCCGCCCACGCGCTTTACCTGGCCGCTGTTCACGTTCGAAAAGCCCTCGAACAAGCTCGGAAAGCGGTAGCCACTCTGGTAGCTGAGCCGAAAATTCTGGCGCTGGGTGGGCGAGTACACGGCCGTAAAGCGCGGGTTGAATTTCACGCTGAAATAGTCATTTTTATCCACTCGCAACGTGGCCGTGAGGCGCAGCATATCCCGAAACAGCCGCCCGCCGGCCTGCACGAAGCCGCCCGTCTTGGAGTAAGTCAGGTTGTCGGTGAGCGGGTCTTTGCCGGGGTTGGGGTTGATGAAGTAGTTGCCATCGGGCACCACGAGGTAGGTGCGGTGGTCGGCACCGGCCAGCAGGTCGAGGCCGGCGGGCAGGCTGCGGCCCCCGCGCCGCAGGGCCTCGGCCAGGTTCACCTGGGCCTCGGCGTGGGCCAGGCTGGCGCGCACGCGCAGGGCGGCGCCCACGTCCCAGTTGTTGATGTCTTGCAGTTGGCTCAGGCGCTGGTTGAAAGCCTCGGTGCCCGGCTGCAAGCGGCCGGCGTCGGCGGCAGTACGGGCCGCGCGCAGGGCATCGGCCACGCCCGCGCCGCCGCGGGTGGCGGCGTTCCAGGCGGTAGTGTAGTCGCTATACCACTGGGTATCGGGCTTGTAGCTACGGTCGATATTTTCGCCCATCGAGCGCAGGTTGTAGCTCTTGCCGGTGTTTTCTTGGGTGAGGTAGGCGCGGGCCTGCACCACGGGCGAGGTAAAGGTGAGCGCGTGCTGCTGCAACAAATAGTCTTGCAGCCGGAAGCGGTTCGAGCGCTGGTACACGTTGTCGAAACTGGCCACCCGGTAGGTGTAGGCCAGCTCCACGCCGGGCCGGAAGCGGTAGTGCAGCGCCGCGTCGGCCTTGAGCGTCCGCACGTTGTAGTCCACGAGGTCGCGCTCGTCGTAGCCGGTGCGGGCCACCGAGTAGCTCTTACCGCCCAGCGTAATGTTGCGGCGGTCCGACGACTCGTTGCCGTAGCGGCTCACCTGGTCCTGGGCCGGGTTGTCGGTCCCAAACAGCCCGGTAGTGGCGTTGCCGTTGGGGTTGATGTCGGTCTGGTCATTGGCAATCCAGTCGAACGCCCGCAAATAAGTGCCGTTGACCTTAAAGGCCAGCTTATCCGGCACCAACACCTTCGCGTAGCGCACGCTGGTTTCAGAATAGCTTTTCACTGGCGAGCCACCCTCGCCAAACGTCTTCACGTTCGGGTCGTTGAGGTGGTTGACGCCCGTTTGCTGGCGCACGCTCAGCCCTTCGGAATTGAAAGGGTTTTTCGTCGCGAAGTTAGCTAGGCCGTTGATGGCATTCAGGCCGTAGAGCGCGGCGGCCGTACCGGGCACAATCTCGACGCTGGCAATATCGAGGTCACTTGGCCCCAGCACGTTGCCGATGGGACCGCCGATGTGCGGCGCTTGGTTGTCCACCCCATCCACGAGCTGGGCAAAGCGCACGTTGGTGGTGTTGGTGAAGCCCCGCGCGTTAATGACTTTAAAGCCGATGCTGGGCGTAATGACCTGCACGCCCTTGAGCCCCTCGATGGCATCGAAAAACGACGCGGCCGGCGCCAGCCGAATGGCCCGGGCATTGAGCTTTTCCACCGTCACCGGCGATTGCAGGAAACTCTCTTCCACCCGCGAGGCCGATACTACCACTTCATTCAGGTCAGAATGCAGCGTATCGGGGGGCGCGGCGCGGCGCGGGCTTAGGCCAGGTACGGGCCGGGCAGTTTGCGCAACGGTGGGGTGGGCCAGCGCCAGCACCGACGCGCAAGCCACCGAGCCGCGCCATAGGCGTAGCTTGTTTTTCATACTATTCTTTAGGATAAATTCTTTATTTACTGCACCTTAACTAGCCGCAAAGCTGTGAGTTGGCGCACCCAGCGGGCGGGCTTTTTCTCCAGCGGCACAATCAGTTGGTAGGGGCCATCGTGGGCAGGCAGGGGCTGGCCGTCACGGCGGTCGGCGAGCAGGATGGTTTGCGGGGAAAAATCAGCGTCGATTTCGGGCAGGGCAAACACGGCCTGGTAGCCATCGGCGGCCGTGGCGAGCAAGGCCTCGGCCAGCACCGCGCCGTGGATGGCCTTGCCCTCGGGCGCTCCGGCCAGGTGCAGCACATCGCGCAGCGCTACGCCCCGGTAGGTATGTTTTTTACCGTCCTTATCGGTTGTGGACTGCTCGTGCTGCGGCAGCGCGGCCAGGTCGGCGGCGGTGAGGGTGCGGGGCGTAGCCACTAAGCCTTCCAGGCGCAGCGTGGCCGAGCCTAGCGCTTGGCCATACGCGCTGGGCGCTCCCAGCTCAGCAGTTGCCCCTAGGCCCAGCACGACCGCCCAAAGCCGGTAATTCACAAGAAAAAGTAGCATGTACGAAATAGCAGCGAGCGTTATGTTTTGGCAAATATAACGACAAGCAGGCCCGAAGGTTTGCCCGCTGCCGGGGCGCCTACTGGTAAAGGCGCGCGGTCTCGTCGGCCAAAAACTGCGCAAAGCGCGCCTGCATGGCCCTGAACTCAGCCACGGCCTGCGCGCCGGCTGCGGTGAGGGCGGCCCCGCCGCCGTGGGCGCCGCCGGCCTGCGCGCCCACCAGTGGCTGCCGGGCCTGCGCATTCATGGAACTCACTAAATCCCAGGCTTTTTTATACGACATCCCCATCGCCTTGGCGGCCTTCGAGATGGAGCCGGTGGCCTGGATATGTTCCAGCAACTCCAGCCTCCCAATGCCCAGGAAGCGGTCGGCCGGGCCTTCTATCCAGAGGCGGCCGCTGGCCCGGAAGGCTTGGTTTTCAGCAAAAAGCTCGTGCATGGTACCTGGCAAAAAAATCAGCAATACGCGGCGCGCGGGCCACCCGCCAAAAGTAGTGTTCCGCCCGGCGCCCGGCCGCCCCGTAACCTTTTGGCTCTTTCCACTATTAGTACCCCAAAAAACGGGGCCGGCTCACCGGCTCGCTATCTTCATAAACGCTGGTAATGGATTTTGACGTATTGATTGTGGGGGCGGGTAGTGCTGGCCTCAGCGCGGCCCTTACGCTGGGGCGCTGCCGCCGCCGCGTGCTGCTGGCCGATGGTGGCCCGCCCCGCAACGCGCCTTCGCCCGCCGTGCACGGCTTCCTCACCCGCGACGGCGTGCGCCCCGCCAAGCTGCTGGAGCTGGGCCGCTCCCAGCTGGCCCCCTACCCCACCATCGACGTGCAGGAACTGAAAATAACCCGGCTGCACCAGTTGGCGAAGGGTTTTCGGGCCGAGGGCACCACCAGCGAGGGAGCTGCATGGGCCGGCACAGCCAGCCGCGTATTGCTGGCCACGGGCGTCGATGACCTGCTGCCCGCGCTGCCCGGCTTCCGCGAGCTGTGGGGCACCGGCGTGCTGCACTGCCCCTACTGCCACGGCTACGAAGTGCGCGACCAGCCGCTGGCCGTGTACGGCCGGGGCAAGGCCGCCGTGGGCCTGGCCCTGCTACTCACCAATTGGAGCAAGGATATCACGGTGGTCACCGATGGCCCCGGCCACCTCACCGACTACGGCCGCCAGCGCCTGCGCTACCACCACATCGGGCTGCGCCAGGAGCCGGTAGCGCGCCTGGTGGGTGGCCCCGATGGCCTGCTGCGCTGCGTCGAATTCACGGATGGCACCTTCCTGGAGCGCGCCGCGCTCTTTCTACACGCCCCCCAGGAGCAGCGCAGCGCATTGGCTGCCGACCTCGGCGCCCGCCTCACCCACAAAGGCGCCGTGTGGGTCGATAAAAACTCGCAAACCAGTATCTCCGGCCTCTACGCCGCTGGCGATACCACGCCCGGCCAGCAGCAAGCCCTACTAGCCGCCGCCGCCGGCGGCAAAGCTGCCATCTGCCTCAACGAAGCCCTCACCAAAGAGCAATGCGCCTGAGCTAATGGTTAATTTTTTAAGGATTAATCAGAAAGCTATTCAGGAGGTGGCGCTACTTTCCAAATGAATAAAACTGGTTAGGAAGGTACGCTATTTTCAAAAGAACGTCATGCTGAACGCAGGGAAGCATCTCGCTCGCTTCGTCGAACGGTGCAAACGGAGCAAGCGAGATGCTTCCCTGCGTTCGGCATGACGTTCAGACAATACTCTGAGCTTTCGTAAACAGCTGCAATGTCAGACAAACCAAAGAGAAGCAACTTTCAGAGCAAAAATTAACCATTAAAAACCCGCTAGCCAGGCGTGGGCGGCGGCTTCGTCGGTGAAGGTGGCGATTTTGCAATCGGTGGTGGCGGCCGACACGATAGCCGACACCGGCTGCCCGGCCCGCAGGGGCGACACCAGAAAAGCTAGGCGCACCGCTTCCGCGTAACGGCCACGCAGCGCGGGCGCAAAGATTTCGCCAAACCAGGCGTTGACGGTGGGCTCGGTAAGGTCTTCGCGGCGGCGCAGGTCGAGCAGCCAGCGCGCGCAGCCGGCCGCATCGGCCGCGGCCAGCAGGGCCTCGTAGCCAGCTTGCAGTTCGGCGGGCGTCACTTCATGGTGCCAGCGGGCAATAAGGGCCGGCAGGTCAGGGCGATGCAGCAGGTCGAGGCCGGGGTTAGTCATAAATGCCGAATGACTGCCAAGCGCCAGTCTACCGGCAAGTTAAGGTGCTTTCCGCAACGGGCGGGCATACTTTTACGCCGTTGGGTAGTTGGTACTGTTTCTGCCCCGTATTGCTGCCTATGAGCCCTAGCTTGCCCCCCGCTGCCCCCCACGACCCCTACGCCGCCCTGCGCATCCCCGATTTTCGCCGCTTTATCCTGGCGCGGGTGCTTTTTACCGTCGCCACCCAAATCCAAGGCGTCGTGGTAGCCTGGCAGATTTTCAAGCTCACCGGCGACCCGCTGGCCCTGGGCCTCATCGGGCTGGCCGAGGCTATCCCAAGCATCACCGTGTCGCTCTACGCGGGGCACGTGGCCGACTCCATTCGGCGCAAGCGCATTATTGTGCCGGCCGTGCTGGTGCTGTTTTCGTGCGCGGTGGCGCTGTACTGGCTTTCACACCCCAGCCAGACCGAGGTGCTGGCGCAGGGCCGCGTGCACCTCAGCCTCTTCAATGCCACGGTAGTGTGGCCGCTGTACCTGGTTATTTTCGTGAGCGGCATTGCGCGCGGCTTTTTGAGCCCGGCGGTGTTTTCCTTCATGCCGCAGCTGCTGCCCGACCGCAGCCTGCTGGCCAATGCCATTACCTGGAACTCGACTACCTGGCAGGGCGGCGCGGTGCTGGGGCCGGCCATCGGCGGCCTGCTGTTTGCGCACCTGGGCATGGAGTTCGCCTACGGCGTTGATACCGTGATGGAAGGTATGGCATTGCTGCTCTTCATCAGCATTGCCAGCCGCGAGCTGCCGGCCATTGAGGGCGAGCGTCTGGCCCTGGGCGAAAGCATCCTGAGCGGGGTTAAGTTCATATTTGCCAACCAGATAGTACTGGCCGCGCTGGCCCTGGATATGTTTGCGGTGCTCTTCGGGGGGGCTATTGCGCTGCTGCCCATCTTCGCCGCCGACATCCTCAAGGCCGGCCCCGACGCCCTGGGCTACCTGCGCGCCGCCCCGGCCGTGGGCTCGGTGCTCATGGCCGTGTTCCTCACCTTTTCGCCCCTCAAGCGCGGCGCGGGCCGCAAAATGCTGTGGGCCGTGGGCGGCTTCGGGCTGGCTACGGTGTGCTTCGCGCTCTCGCGCAATGTGTACTTGTCATTCTTCCTGCTGTTTCTGACGGGGGTTTTCGACTCGGTGTCCGTCATCGTGCGCCAAACGCTGGTGCACACCTACACGCCCGAGTACATGAAGGGCCGCGTATCGGCCGTGAACAGCATCTTTATCGGCTCCAGCAACGAGATTGGCAGCTTCGAGAGCGGCGCGGCGGCCAAGCTACTGGGCACCGTGCCGAGCGTAGTATTTGGCGGCCTCATGACAATGGCCATCGTGGGCTTCACCGCCTGGCGCGCCGACAAGCTGCGCACCCTGGAGATGGGCGCCGGCAAGAAGTAGCCGCTGCACGCGGTAAAAAAGCCGAAAGGCGCGGTGGCTGCTGCTACCGCGCCTTTCGGCTTTTCTGCGCCCAGGCTAGCCCGCTACTGGCCGGGCCACCACCTGCGCACTGCGAGGGCGCGGCTTTTTGCGGGTGCGCCGCAGCCACAGCAGCACGCCCGTTACCGGGAAAGTGAGGCTGCACAGCATAACGACCAGCGCCAGCACCTTCGTCCAGAGGCCACCCAGCTCGCCGGTGTGCAGCGGCTTGGCTAGGCGCCGCAGCTGCGCGCCGGCCGTTTGGCGGGCATACAGGTGCTGGCCCAGCACCACGCCCGTGCTGCGGTCCACAAACAAGGTATCGAGGCCATTGCTCCGCAAAGGCAACGGGTTGGGCGCACTCACCGGCACGGCGGCCACCGAGTCTTTGGGCACGCCCACCCGCCAGAATTCGGCCGTGCGGTACGTGGCCTGGCCCGTGCGCAGGGCCGCATCGTAGGCCACGGCGCGGGCGCTGCCAGCGGCCAGCGAGGTCGGCGCGGGCAGGCCCGTAGTCGGCCGCGAGCCGGTGAGCCAAAACAGGCCCTCCGTAGCCCAGCGATACGACATGATGACGCCTGTGAGTGCGATGCCCACCAGCAAGAGCGAGCAGTAAAAGCCCAGCACCACGTGCAGGTCGTGGGTGAGGCGCTTGCCGCTGGCGCCCCACTTGATGCGCAGGCGGCCCGCCAGCAGCGCCCGCGTCTTGGGCCACCACAGCACTAGGCCCGTGGCGGTAATCACGAGCATGCACAGCGCCGACAGCCCGCTGAGCGCCTTGCCCACCTCGCCCGCCAGCAAGCGCCGGTGCAAGTCCTCGGCCACTTTAAATACGGGCAGTTGCTTTTCCTTTTGCAGCCCCACCACCTGGCCGGTGTAAGGATTCACGAAGGCGGTACTGCCGCGCGCGGGGCGGCTTTTTTCCGGCCCCCGGCCCCGTCCACCCGTTGCGGAACGCCCGCTGCCCACGCCGCGCGCGGGGCGGCCCAGCTCACCGGGCGGCGGGCCACCGGGGCGGGCCTTGCTATCCCGGTACGTTACTTCCACGGTGCGCGCCGGGTCAGCATATACCTTGAAGCCTAGTATTTTATCTTTTGGATTAGCTTGCTGAAATTGATTAGCCAGCTGGGCCAGCGAGAAGCGGGGTTGGCCAGCGGGCACGGCTACCGCGTAGCGCTCAGCATGCAGGGCGTGGGTTATTTCCTCTTCGAAAATCAGCACGGTGCCGCTCAGGCATTGCACGAAGAAAACGAGCCCGGCCGCCAGGGCCAGGTAAAGGTGAAGGCGGCGAAAAAGAACTTTCATCGAGCAAGCTGCGCTAAATCAGTTCGCAATTTAGAACGATTTTAAATAATGAGCAAGTAAGTTCTCGATGGACGCCTACTCGCAGCGCACATAAGGGCGAAGCTTAACGAAGTTTTCCTCCTTTAGCAGCTTGAGCTGGCGCAGGTCATCGGGGGTGCCGAAGGGCCCATGCTGCTTGCGATAAGCCACGATAAGCCGGGCCAGCGGCTTGCCCACGTAGGGGTGCGGCCACAGCTCGTCAAAGCTGGCCGAGTTGATAGGCACCGGCCGGGGCGCAAAGCCGGCTGCCACAAACGTGTACTTGCGCAGGCTATCGACCAAGTCGGGCGCATCGCGCAGCACGAATACCTCGGCCAATTGATTTTCGGCCAGGTAGCCGCCCAGCTCGTCGCGGTGCTTGACTATCCACTTGGCGCGCCCCCGGCCGATGCCTTTTATCTGCATCAGCTGGGTAGTATCGGCCAGGTTGAGGTCGAAGGGCTGCAAGTGAGCGGGCTTGCGCGGCAGGCGGCCGGGCGTCTTTTCCTGGTCGCCAAAGGCCGGCCGGTCGCTGGCGGCGTAAGACGCGCGCCCCGGCAGCTCGGCCGGTAGCTGCATAAAGGGCGCCAACCGCTGATACACCGAATCGGGCAGCCCATAGATGCGCTGCACTTGGCTTTTGGCCCGGAAGCCGCCCGTCTTCTGCCCATAGTTGACGATGCGGCTGGCTACGAAATGGGGCACACCGCGCGCTTCCCAGCCATCAGCCGTGAGCGCATTGGGGTCGAAGGGCGCTAACTGCACCTGCGCCACGGCCGGGTAGCGGCCGGCGCCGGGGCGACTGCGCGCCGGGTAGCGGTCGGCGTAGGCCCGGGCGCTGGCGGCGCGGCCAGCGTCGAGGCGCGCCGCCAGGTCGCGGCCCCAAGCGTCGAGTTGGTGCTGGTCGGCGGCGGGTAGGTACTCGGGGTCGGTGGGGCGCAGCAATCCGGGCAGCACGGCCACGCCCAGCGCCACTAACAGCAGCAGCACGAAGCCCCGCGTTTCGGCCCGCGAAAAGCCGAAGTAGCGCCGCACCCAGCGCCAGGCGGCCCCTCGATTACCGGGTGGGCGAACGGGCGGCGGCGACGTAGTGAGCATAAAAAGGCTGCCGGATTACAACAGTCGAATCCGGCAGCCCGCAAGTATAGTACAAATGACTGGGTTTGCCCCCGAGTGCCCCCGCCGCTACGCTCGCACCGGGGCCGGCTGATAGAGCTTGATGAGCTGCGCGGCGGCGTAGTCTACCTCCTCCGGCGTATTGAGCTTGCTCATCGACAGGCGCACGGTGGCCCGCTCAGCGTCGGCGCCGAGGGCTTCGAGCACGTGCGAGCCTAGTTGCGCGCCGCTGGTGCAGGCCGAGCCACCCGAAGCGGCTACCTTGTTGATATCGAGGCTGAAGAGCAGCATCTCGCTGATGCTTGACGGCGGCAGGCTCACGCTCAGCACGGTGTAGAGGCTCTGGTCAGCCTCGGCCGAGAGGCCGTTGAACTGCACATCGGCAAGACCGGCTTTGAGCTGGCTGATAAACCGGTCCTTGAGGCCCTGCACGTGGCGCTGGTGGTCGGCCATAGCACGGTAGGCGATTTCGAGCGCCTTGGCCAGCCCCACAATGCCGTACACGTTTTCGGTGCCCGCACGCACGTTGCGCTCCTGCGAGCCACCCTGGAGGAGCGGCGCCACCTCCACTCCACCGCGCCGGTAGAGAAAGCCCACGCCCTTCGGTCCGTGAAACTTGTGCGCCGAACCCACCAGAAAATGGTTGCTAAGCTGCTGCACGTCGTGGCGGTAGTGCCCCATCGTCTGCACGGTATCGGTGTGGAACACGGCATCGTAGCGGGCGCAAATCTCGCCGATAGCCTTGATATCGTTGAGGTTACCGATTTCGTTGTTGCCGTGCATCAGGCTCACGAAGGTGCGCGGGTGCGCGGCCAGCAACTCTTCCAGATGCACCAAGTCGAGGCGGCCCTGGGCATCGTGCCGCAAGTAGCTCAGGGCCGTCTCGCCGCTTTGGGCCAGGGCTTGCAGCGGGTGCAGCACGGCATGGTGCTCCAGCGGCGAGGTGATGGCGTGCCGCAACCCCAGCGAACGCACGCTGCCGAAAATGGCATAGTTATCGGCCTCGGTGCCACCCGAGGTAAAAGTGATTTCGCTCGGCGCGGCATTGATGAGCTGCGCCACCGTTTTGCGCGCCACTTCGATGGCTGACCGCACCTGTCGCCCCGGCCCGTGCAAGGAGCTGGGATTACCGTAGTGCTGCGCCAGGTAGGGCAGCATGGCATCCAGCACTTCGGGGTCCAGGGGCGTGGTAGCGGCGTTGTCGAAGTAGGCGTGCATTTTAGTAATGGTTAATTTCTTAATGGTTAATGATTAATGGCGTTTTAGCTTACAAACAGCTCAGCTTTTTGAGAAATTAACCATTAATAATTAGAAATCTAACCATTAATAATTTCCTTGATATCGGCGATAATTTTCTGGGCCAGGTGGTCGGCCGTGGCATTGGAGTCCGACTCGGCGTAGATGCGGATAATGGGCTCCGTGTTCGACTTGCGCAGGTGCACCCACTCTTTGTCAAACTCGATTTTCACCCCGTCGATGGTGTTCACCGGCTGCTTGGCGTAGCGCTGCTCCATCTTGGTCAGCACCTCGTCGGTGTCGATGTCGGGCGTCAGCTCAATCTTGTTTTTGGAGATGAAGTAGCTCGGGTAGGAGTTGCGCAGGCGGCTCATAGCTAGGCCCGACTTAGCTAGGTGCGTCAAAAACAGCGCAATACCCACCAGCGCATCGCGGCCGTAGTGCAGCTCGGGGAAAATGATGCCCCCGTTGCCCTCGCCGCCGATGATGGCGTTGGTTTCCTTCATCTTGGTCACCACATTCACCTCGCCAACGGCGGCGGCGGTGTAAGTGCCGCCGTGCTTCTCGGTCACGTCGCGCAGGGCGCGGGTGCTGCTGAGGTTACTCACGGTGTTGCCGCCGCCGTGGTAGCCTAGCACGTAGTCGGCCACGGCCACCAGGGTATATTCTTCGCCGAACATCTCGCCGTTTTCGCTCACCAGGGCCAGCCGGTCCACGTCGGGGTCCACCACAATGCCGAGGTCAAAGCCACCTTTTTCGAGCACCTTGGCGATATCGCGCAGGTGCTCGGGCAAGGGTTCGGGGTTGTGGGCAAAGTCACCGGTGGGCTCGCAGTGAATTTTCTCGATGGTTTCGACGCCCAACGCGGCCAGCAACTGCGGCACGGCAATGCCCCCGCTGCTATTCACGGCATCAACCACCACCCGGAAATTCTTGGCTTTAATAGCCGCCACATCTACCAGCGGCGAAGCCAGGATGGCGGCAATGTGCTCGGCCAGGAAAGTATCGTCGGTGGCATACTTGCCCAGCTTGGTAACGGGCGCGTACTCAATGCTGTCGCCTTCGGCCAGCGCCAGCACCTGCTCACCCGCCGCCGCCGACAAAAACTCGCCGTGCGCGTCGAGCAGCTTTAGCGCGTTCCACTGCTTAGGATTGTGGGAGGCCGTGAGGATGATGCCGCCCGCCGCCTGCTTGGCAGGCACGGCCATTTCCACGGTGGGCGTGGTGCTCAAGCCCAGGTCGAGCACGTCGAAGCCCAGGCCTTGCAGTGTGGCGGCCACGAGGCGGCTCACCATCTCGCCCGACAAGCGAGCATCGCGGCCAATAATAATCAGCTTGCTGGTAGTGGACTGCGAGGCGGTCCACGTGCCATAGGCTGCGGTATATTTCACCACGTCGAGGGGAGTAAGCCCCTGGCCGGCCGGGCCACCGATGGTGCCGCGAATGCCGGAAATAGATTTTATGAGCGTCACTTGTTATCTCTTTAGCTTTGCAAAAGTAGGCAGTTGGCGCATTTGTTCACCCGTTATCCGTGCGGCGAGCCGGCCAGCCGGTAGCCCTTACGTGCCGCCCGCACCGGCCAGCCACTCTTACCAACCAATACGTTGTTTTTTTCAACGGCGAAAACCGGCTTTTGCCGCGCCGCATCTTTAGCTATGGAAAACCCCCTGCTTGCCCCTACCCGCCGCCCGGCCCAGCTCGAAGCCTTCGGCCGCCTGCTGGATGTGCTCGACCGCCTGCGCCTCGAATGCCCCTGGGATAAAAAGCAGACCCTCGAAAGCCTGCGCCACCTCACCATCGAGGAAACCTACGAGATAAGCGACGCCATCCTGCGCCACGACCTACCCGACCTCAAAAAGGAGCTTGGTGATGTGATGCTGCACCTCGTGTTCTACGCCCGCATTGCCGCCGAGCAGGGCGCCTTCGACATTGCCGATGCCCTCAACGCGCAGTGCGAAAAGCTCATCTACCGCCACCCGCACATCTACGGCGACGTGCAGGCCGATGACGAGGCCGCCGTAAAGCGCAACTGGGAGCAGCTCAAGCTCAAGGAAAAAGGCAATACCGGCGGAGTACTCGGCGGCGTGCCTACCTCGCTGCCCGCCTTGGTCAAAGCCATGCGCATTCAGGAGAAAGCGCGCGGCGCGGGCTTCGACTGGGACGACCCCGCCCAAGTGTGGCTCAAAGTGCAGGAAGAACTGGCCGAGTTTGGCGCCGAGTACGGCCACGGCCAGCCCCCCGCCGATGCCGCGCAGGCCGAGCGGGCCACTCAGGAGTTCGGCGACCTGCTTTTTTCGCTGGTCAACTTCGCCCGCTTTGCCGGTATCAATCCCGAGGAAGCCTTGGAGCGCACAAACCGAAAATTTATCAGCCGCTTTCAGTTTCTGGAAACGGCGGCTACCCAGGCCGGCCAGGCCCTGTCTGAGCTGACCCTGCCCCAAATGGATGCCTACTGGAACGAGGCGAAGCGCGCCGGCCATTAAGAAAACCCCAAGCACAGGAACAGGCAATAGCTTGATAATGCGTCTTTCCGTACGCTGGCGCAGCCTAAAAAATGCCAACAATCGCCGACTGCTGGCCCCAACCTGCCGCAAGCGTTTTACGTTGGCGCTTCATAAGAATTTCAGCCCAAATTTCCTTCCTTCCGCCCCTTGCGGTTTGACCCCACCGGCCCGAATGCACCAGCAAAAAAAATTCTACTAAGCCTTGATTTTACTGGCTTCGACGTAGATTCGGCCCCGAAACCCCTGTTTGCCTCTTTGCCGGTGACCTTTACCGGCCAAGCAGTGCATTCATATCGTCTTCTTTTTTACCCTCAACCAACCCCCCACCTCCTACACTTACCTGGACACATGGAACAGAAAAATGCAGTAAACCCAGCCGCTCGGCCCGCTGCGCCGGGCGCTCCTAAAGCCGCACCCGCCGCGCCTGCCAAGAGCAGCGGTGGTGCTTCGCTGTTTTCGGTTATCGTTATCGTTCTTGCTTTCGTTGTTAGCTACGTTCTCTACAAGTTCGTACTCGGCGACCCGAGCCACTTCCTGGGCAACAACCCCGAGAATAACCCGAAGCCTGGTGATTACCTCGGCATTGTATACAAAGGCGGCGTTATCGTACCGATTCTGCTGACCATGCTGCTCTGCGTTATCACGTTCTCGATTGAGCGTGCCCTCACCATCTCGAAGGCCAAAGGCAGCAAGAGCATCGAAGCATTTGTACGCAGCGTGCGCCAGAAGCTGAACACCAACGACATCAACGGTGCCCTCGCTATCTGCGACCAGCAGAAAGGCTCGGTAGCCAACGTAGTACGCGCCGGCTTGAAGAAGTACCAGGAAATGGGCCGCGAGACCTCGATGAACACCGACCAGCGCGTGTTGGCCATCCAGAAAGAAATCGAAGAGAGCACTGCTTTGGAGTTGCCGATGCTGGAGAAAAACCTCGTTATTATCTCGACCATCGCCTCGGTAGCTACCCTGACCGGTCTGCTCGGCACGGTATTCGGCATGATTAAGGCCTTCTCGGCCCTTGCCCAAGCTGGTAACCCGGATGCAACTGCCCTGGCAACGGGTATCTCGGAAGCCCTTATCAACACGGCTCTCGGTATCGGTACGTCGGCCCTGGCCATCGTAGCCTATAACTTCTTCACCAGCAAGATTGACGAGCTGACCTACAGCATCGATGAGGCTGGTTTCAGCATCATTCAGACCTTCGCTGCCCAGCACGGCAACAAAGGTCAGGAGTCGTAAGCTACTGACACGAAAAGAGGGGCGGAGGCGTTTTGCCGTCCCCGCCCCATTTTTTTACGGGTCCGTGTGCAAATAGTCTGTGGCTGGCATCTAGCGTAGTGAGCGGCTTCCGCTGCCGCTTTTTCACCCACCAACTCACGCACATGGTCCTCGTTCAGTCATCATTAACTTCTCCCGGCAATGCCTAAAGTAAAACCGCACCGCACCTCGCCGTCGCTCGACATGACGCCGATGGTTGACTTGGCGTTTCTGCTGGTAACATTCTTTATGTTGACCACGCAGTTTCGGCCCGATGAAGCTGTGGTAGTGGACCCGCCCTCGTCTACCTCCGACCTGGTGGCTCCCGACAGCGACATTCTGACGTTGACGATTGATAACAAAAAGCGCGTGTTCTTCGGCTACGACAAAGCTCCCGTAAAGGAAGCCGCCCTCAAAGCAGTAGCCGCGAAATACGGTGTCACGTTCACGCCCACCCAGATTAAGCAGTTTTCGCTGATGCCGAACTTCGGCGTTCCGATTACGCAATTGGGTAGCTACCTCGACAAAAGCACGGAAGACCGCAAAGCCCTGAACAAGACGCTGCCTGGCATTCCGTATGATTCGCTCAACAATCAAATGATTGATTGGGTAATCGAGGCCCGTAAGGCTAACGCCGCCCAATTCAAGAAGCCTACCTTCCTCGTTATCCGGGGCGATGGCAATGCCGACGTGACGACCGTGCAAACGGTTATCAAGGAGCTTCAGGAAAAGGATATCAACCGCTTCAACCTGCTCACGAGCCTGGAAATGAAGCCTTCCTTCGTAGGCCAATAACCTCTCTGAAATCATGGCAGAAATCCAACAAAAAGGCGACTCCGGTAAGGGAGGCAAGAAACGGGCGAAGAAAGCGTCGACTAAAATCGACATGACGCCCATGGTTGACTTGGCCTTCCTCCTGCTGACGTTCTTCATGCTCACGACCACCTTCGCCAAGCCTAACGTGATGCAGCTCACGATGCCGGTGAAGGAGAAAAACCCGAACCCCGAAGAGCAAACCAAAATCAAAGCGTCGCAGGCCGTGACGGTTATTCTGGCCCCTGACAATAAGGTTTTTTACTTCTTCGGCCTGAACGAGCCCACCGATAAGAGTGTGCCCGTGCCCGAAATCAAGGTGACTGACTTCTCGGCCAATGGTATCCGCAAGGTGCTGCTGGACCGCAAAAAGCAGCAGCCAGAACCCATCATTCTTATTGAGCCCTACGTTGCCGATGGCAAGGAAGCTAAGTATAAGAACATGGTGGACATCTTGGACGAGATGAATATCACTGACCAGAAGAAATACGCGCTGGTGAACATCTCGAAAAAGGACGTGGAGCTCATTAAAAAACAGAACCTGCTATGATGGACAACACGCAGCTGGCTGGTGCCAGCTTGAACGACATCGTATTCGAGGGCCGCAACAAAGCATACGGGGCATTTGAGCTACGTCGCATCTACGGGCGCAACGTAACGCGGGCACTCATCATCGGGGCAGCCTTGCTCGCCCTGCTGGTGTTCATTCCAGCCATCGCCAAGATGATGGAGGACCGCAAGCCCAAGGAGGTGCTTAACCTGAAGGAGAACGTACTGATGGACGCTCCCCCGCTGGACGAGACTAAGCCCCCGCCCCCCCCGCCGCCCCCCGAGGCGCCCCCACCCCCGCCCCCCAAGCTGACAACGGTGAAATTCACCCCGCCGGTAGTAAAGAAGGACGAGGAAGTAAAGAAGGAGGAAGTGCCTGACCAGGAAGAGCTTAAGGATAAGACAGTGGCAACCGTAACCGTGAAAGGCAACACGGATGCCCCCGACCTGAGCGACCTGAGTGGGGAAGGCAACAAGGTGGTTGAAGAAGTAGTAGAAAACAAAGTCTACACCTACGTAGAGCAAATGCCTGCCCTCCCCGGTGGCGGCGGCATGGGCGCCATCGTAGCAGCCATCCAGAAAAACTTCCGCTACCCGGCCGTCGATTTGCGCAACCAAGTAGAAGGCCGCGTATTCGCCAGCTTTACGGTAGATGAGAATGGCGACGTTTCGGACGTGAAAATCGTGAAGGGCCTAACCGGCACGGTTGACGCAGAAACTATTCGCTCTATCAAAGCACTGCCCAAATTCATCCCGGGCAAGCAGAATGGCCGGGCTGTAAAAGTATCGTTTACGGTACCGGTAACGCTAAAAATTCAATAAGCTATTCGCTTTGGCTAAAGGCCCTGACTGGTTCACAGTCAGGGCCTTTTTGCGTTGTAGGGAGCGTGTTTTTTTAAGTAAAAAAGGTAGGGGGGCGTGTGGAAAAGGGCGGCGCTTCGCATCAGTGTAATACTGGTGGCCACTAGTGAAATTCCCACTCACTCTTCAATGCCTACTCATGTCTTTACTACCCGCTTTCCTCACCGACAGCCTCGACGAGGTTGTATTTGAAGGCCGCAACCAAGCTTACGGTGCCTACCAGTTGCGGCAGGATTATCAGCAGCATCTTACCTCGGCCGCAGGCCTTACGCTGGCATTAGGATTCAGCTTAGCTATTGTTTGGAATATTTGTCAGGCTTTTGCCCCTCTGGCGCGGCCCGTGGCCACCGCGCCTCACGAGCAAGCGCTGAAGCCGGATATTTTTGAGTTTGAGAAGCCCAAACCTGCAATCGTTGCCCCGCCGCGCGCACCACGAGCTAGTACGCATGCGATGCCCACCACCCCCACGCAGGTGGCCAAAGATGAAGTGATAGTGCCAAAACCGGCTGTCGCGCCCGTGCTGGAGGAAATTCAGGATGGCGCCAGGGGCCCGGCTACGCCCGGCCCAACTACCCCTATAGAAGGAATGACGGACCCGGGTGGGCCTGCTGGGGGCAACTCCGCTACTGGCCCGGCCACGACGCCCAATGAGCCCTTTATTGTAGTGGAGAAAATGCCGGAGTTTGCGGGTGGGCAGGAAGCGCTGCTGAAGTATTTGCGTAGCCACCTGCGCTACCCCGGCGCAGCGCTGGCGGCGGGTATTGGCGGCCGGGTTTTTATGAGCTTTGTAGTGCAGGCCGACGGCACTATCTCCGATGTAACCATCCTGAAAGGGCTGGGCTACGGGCTGGACGAGGAAGCCCAGCGCGTAGTACGCCAGATGCCGGCCTGGACGCCCGGCTACCAAAGCAAGCACGCCGTGGCCGTGCGCTTCACGCTGCCCATCACGTTTCAGTACCAGTAAGGAGCCGGGCACAATAGGAGAACCCAGGTTTTGTCCCCTTTTTTGCAGTCAGAATACCCGCCCGCGTCTGGCTCGAACAAATCGAGGCTCGGCGCGGGTTAGGGGTATTCTACCAACTCCGCCACTTTTATGTCACTTCCCACCACCGAAGAGCGCCTGGGCTCGCCGCAGCGCGTAGTGCGCTACTTCACGCTCATCATGTCGCTGATATATGCGGCGCTGGGCGTTTGGCTCTGGCTCACGGCCAACCGGCCGTCGGCGGCCGGCGCGCTGCTGCCGTTGGGGCCCAAAACCCGCATGGTATTGGGCTCCGTCTTTATTCTGTATGGCCTCATTCGCTTTGTGCGCACGCTGCGCACGCAGTTTCGCAAACCTACCCCGACCGATGACTTCCGCTAAACCGCTTTCCCGGCCCGGCCGCGCCACGCTGGGCACGCTACTATTGGCTGCCAGCCTCCTGCCGGCCTGCCACCCCGACCGCTCGGCCGGCACCAGCGAAGAAGCCACCGACACGCCCACTAGTGGCCACGTGGGCATCAGTGTTGATGAAACGTTTGCGCCCATACTAGAGTCGCAGGTCGATACGTTTCAGAAGCTGTACCCCGATGCGCACCTCAAGGTGTCGTATCAGCCCGAAGACAACGTGTTTCTGGACTTGCTCAATGACAAGGTAAAAGCCATTGTGGCCGCCCGCGACCTGAACGCGGAGGAGAAGAAAGAGCTGGAAAAGCAGAACATGCTGCCCCACGCCACTAAAGTGGGTATCGATGGCCTGGCCATCATTCTGCACCCTTCCAACCCCGACTCCCTGCTGACTTTGACGCAGCTACGCGGCATTTTTGGGGGCCAAACGGCCCAGTGGAGCCAGGTAAGCGGCCAGAAGAAGCTGGGCGCTGTCAACGTAGTGTTTGATGCCAACCGCAGCAGCACCAGCCGCTTCGTACGCGATACGCTCCTGCACGGCGCGGCCCTCAGCCCGAAAGCCTTCGCTGCGCAGTCCAACGCCAAGTTGCTCGACTACGTGGCCACCCACCCCACTGCCGTGGGGGTGATTGGCGTGAACTGGATTTCGGACTTCGACGACCCCAAGGTGCGTGGCTTTCTGCGGCGCGTGCGCGTAGCCAGCATTACGGCCCGCCCCAACCCAACCAAGGACGACTACATTCAGCCCTACCAGGTATATCTGGCCCAAAAATCGCAAGAGGTGCTGAAGCAGCATCCCGAGCTGCAAAACTACCCGTTGCGGCGCGACCTCTACGCCATCAGCCGCGAGGCACGGGCCGGTTTGGGCTCGGGCTTTGTGTCGTTTGTGGCCGGCCAGAAGGGCCAGCTCATTTTCCAGAAGTCTGGTTTGATGCCCGCCAATATGCAGGCTCGTATCGTGACCACCAACAAGCGCCAATGAACTACCTTGGCCCGAATCGCGTAGTACAAGCACCTTCTTTCACCTGAACTTAACCTTTTCTTTTCCTCCTATGTCTTCTAAGCCCTGGAAACCGCTGCTGCTGACCGCCCTCACCGTAGGGGCCGGCGCTACGGCCGCCACCGCCCAAACCGTAGCCTCTGCCCAAAAAGCCATTGAGCTGGGTCGCTACAACGAAGCCCGTGCTGCCCTGCGCGGTAACAGCACGCCCGAAGCCAACTTCGAGTTGGGCCGCCTTTACCAGATGCGCGATATTCCCGATTCCGCTGCCTACTATTTCAGCCGTGCTGCCGGACCTACGCCCTTCGGTATGGTAGCCGAAGGCCGTGCGCTGCTAGCGAAAGGCAAGATGAGCGAGGCTGATGCCAAGTTTGATGCCGCCGCAAAGGCTACCAAGAACAAGGATACCAAGGTGCTGACCATGATTGCGCAAGCTTATGGGGAAGCCGATGCTAAAACGATGGACGTAACCAAGCCGCTTTCCTACGTGAAGACGGCCGAAGCGCTGAGCAAGGGCAAAGACGACGCCGCTCTCATGGTAGCGCGCGGTGACATTTACCTGCACAGCGACCAGGGTGGTGGCGAGGCTATGAGCAGCTTTGACCGCGCTACGGCCGCTAACCCCCAGAACGCGGAGGCGTTTTACAAAAAAGGTGTGCTGAGCGTACGGAGCCGCAACGGCGCTGCCGCTAAAGAGAACCTGGATAAGGCCATCGCCCTCAACCCGCAGTATGCGCCGGCTTATAAAGAGCTGGCTGAGATGTATTACTCGGCTGGGCAGTATGACAAGGCCGTGAGCACGTTTGAGCAGTACAAGGGCATGGCCGAGAAATCGCCCACGACCGATGCTGAGTATGCTTCGTTTCTGTACTTGAGCAAGAAATACCCTGAGTCACTGGTGGAGGTGAATAAAGTGTTGGCCGTAGAGCCCAACAACTTTACCATGAACCGCCTCAAGGCTTTTGACTTGTACGAGACGGGGGATTACAACGGTGCGCTGTCCGCGATGGATAATTTCCTGAAAATTGCGCCAGCCGACAAGGTTCTGCCCGAGGACAATGCTTACCGCAGCAAGATTCTGGTGCGCACGGGTAAGGGTGGCGACGCCATTGCGGTGATGGAAAAGTCAGTGGCTTCTATCACTGACCCTGCTAAGAAGAACGAGGCCCTGCACGACTTGGCTTCGACCTACAACACGCAGAAGCAGTACGGCAACGCTATTCGGACCTACAAGCAGATTATGGCTACGCCGTATGGCGACCTAAGCGACCAATTCCGCTTGGGTGCAGCATATAGCGGCAACAAGCAGTATACGCAGGCCGATAGCGTGTACAACATCATCACGACCGCCAAGCCGACCTACGCCCCGGCTTACCAAGCCCGTGCACAGGCCAACTTCAACCTCGATACGGATTCCAAGAAGGGCCTAGCCAAGCCGTATTACGAAAAGTATATTGAGCTAACGAGCGCCGACCCGACTAAATACAAGAACGGCTTGGTAGAGGCTAACAACTACCTGGGCTATTACAACCTCCAAAAGGGTGATAAAGCAGCCGCTACGCCCTACTACCAGAAAGTGCTGGAGATGGACCCCACCAACAAGGATGCTACCGGCGCAATGGCCATTATCAAAGGTGCCCCGGCCCGTACTACCACTGTGAAGAAGACCACGACGACCGTTAAGAAGAAGTAACTTTTCGTTAGGATAAGTAGAAAGCCCCGCTACCAATTGGTAGTGGGGCTTTTTTGTGGAGTTGGTTTTTGTAATTTCGGCAGTTGACTTACCGAGCCAGACAGGTGCAGTTATTGAGTGGCTGCCCAGCTTTCCCACTTAGCCAGGGCAGCGGCGAAATCGGCGGGCAACTCGGCCTCGAAGTGCATTTGGGCGCCGGTGGTAGGGTGCACAAAGCCCAGCGAGCGGGCGTGCAACGCCTGGCGCGGCAGCAGGGCAAAGCAATTCTCCACGAAAGCCTTGTAAGCGCCCGTAGACTGCCCCACCCGGATGCGGTCGCCGCCGTAGGTAGCATCGTTAAAGAGCGGGTGGCCAAGGTGCTGCATGTGGGCCCGTATCTGGTGGGTGCGGCCGGTTTCGAGGCGGCATTCTAGCAGCGTGACGGGGCCGTAGCGCTGAAGTACGCGGTAATGCGTCACGGCGTGCTTGCCCTGCTCACCGTCGGGGTACACGGCCTGCACCTTGCGGTCGCGCAGGCTGCGGCCAATGTGGCCACGCACCGTGCCAGCACCTTCGTCAAACTTGCCCCAGGCCAGCGCCAGGTAGCTGCGTTCGATGGTATGGTGAAAAAACTGCTGCGAGAGGTGCGTCATGGCCCATTCCGTTTTGCCGATAACGAGCAGGCCCGACGTGTCCTTGTCGATACGGTGCACGAGGCCGGGACGAATTTCACCGTTGCGGCCCGTGGGCAGGTTCGCCAAGTGGTAGGCTAGGCCATTAACCAGCGTGCCCTCCCAATGGCCGTAGGCGGGGTGCACGACCATGCCCGCCGGCTTATTGACGATGAGCAGGTCGGCATCCTCATACCGGATGTCCAGTTCCATCTGCTGCGGCTCGACCTTGCCGGTGCGCGGCGGCTCAGGCAGCGTGATGGTAATGGTATCGCCGGGCCGCACCCGGTAGTTGGGTTTCGACACCCGGCCGTTGACCTGCACGGCTTCGACCCGAATGGCATCCTGGATTTTGGTGCGCGAAGCGTTGGCTAGGCGATTGAGCAAAAACTTATCGAGGCGCAGCAGTTCCTGGCCCCGGTCGGCCACAATGCGGTGGTGCTCATACAGCTCGTCGCCCTCGCCCGCATCATCGGGCTCCAAATCGGGGTTCAGGTAGGGGTCAGCAAGGGCCATAAAGCAGAGAAGGGTAAACGGAACAGCACGAAAAAAGCCGGAGCCACAGGCTCCGGCTTCGTAGCCAGGGTTACTGGCAAAAACTTATTTGGTCTTAGTCTTGGTCTTGCCAGCCGGGGCGGGCGGAATGCCCGAGCCCGTAGCCTTGGGGGCCTGGGTGTTAAGGGCCGGCGCGGCAGTCGTCGGCGTGATGCCCATTTTCTTGAGGATAATGTCCGACACATCGCCGTCCTTGGGGCCGTGCAGCAGGATGGGGTTGCTACCCGAATCCGAGTTCAGGATGTAGGTGTAGCCGTTCTCATCGGCCACGGCATCAATATTTTTCTGAATCTTGTCGAGCACCGGGCGCAGCAGCGTCTGCTGCTTCTGCTGCATTGACTGCTGGGCACTCTGCTGAAACTCCTGGATGCTCTGGCCCAGCGACTGTAGTTCCTTCTCCTTATCGGCCTTGATAACGGGCGTCATGGTCGAAGCGCCTTTCTGGTAGGCATCCACTTTGGTCTGGTATTCGGTGGTCTTGCTTTTCAGCTGCGCTTCGAGCTGCGTGCCGTAGGCTTTCAGGTCCGACTCAATCTGCTTGCTCTCGGGCATCTGGCCCAGCACGTATTCTACGCTGGTAAAACCAATCTTAAGCGGGGCCTGGGCCTGGGCGGTCGAAGCAAAAAAAGAGGAAGCGACGAGGAGCGCGGCGGCGAAGGTCAGGTGAAGTTTTTTCACGCGGTTTACGAAGAAAATCAAGGGTCTAAAAAAATTCCGGTTGCAAAGTTAGCAATTCTACGGCTTAGTTGCCGCGCCGGCTTTGGTGGCGCGGGCGGGGCGGGTTTTGGTGCCAGTAGCGGGGTCGGGCGTACCCGAGTCCGACTCAAAATTGGGGTCGGTGCTGGCGGTGGGGGTCTTGGGTGGCTTCACCGTTTTAACGGGGCCTTTCTTGTCAAACTGGTTGCGCGTGGCCGAGCCCAAGCCCAACTCCTCCAGCACAAATTCGGTGTAGTCGTGCGTGGGGTTGGCGTAGAGCATAGTCAGGTCGCCGTTGCGGTCAAACATGAAGTCCAGCTTGCGAGCCTTCACTACCTTCTCCACGGCATCGAAAATCTTGTCCTGCGCGGGCTTGTTTAACTCCACGCGCTTCTTGAAGAGCTGGCCCTCGTAGCCAAACTGCTTGGCTTCGTAGGCTTTGTTATCCTGCTCTTTCTTCAGAATCTCATCCTGCCGCTTCTTCTTCATGGCCTCCGTGAGCACTACCTCTTCGGCCTGATAAGTACGGTACATTTTATCGAGGTCCTTTTTCTGGGACTCGATTTCCTTTTGCCAGGTGTCGGTCAGCTTGCCCAGCTCCACCTGGGCCTGCCCGTACTCCGGCATTTTGCTCATGATAAATTCGGTGTCGATGTAACCGAACCGCTGGCCCCAGGCAGGGGCGCAGCCCACCAGCAGCAATAGCGCCAGCAGATAACGAGCAACGTGGGTCATGCGGAAAGAAAGTAGAAAAAGAAGCAACCTCACCTCAACGCCTCAGCCGGTTGCTTTAGTCTGCCCCACCGAAGCGACGACAGGTCTAAACCACAGGCGGCGGCCAAAACGTTCAGCCCGGCGGCGGGCTAGCGAATCTGCTGGCCGATGATGAAGTGGAAGTGGTTGAAGTCCTGCTTGGACGTAGTATTCAGGGGCGGCGTTACCGTATCGAAGGCGCGGCCGTAGTCAAAGCCCAGCAGACCGAAAGCCGACATGAAGATACGGGCGCCGAAACCTGCCGAACGGTACAGCTTGTAGGGATTGTACTGGCTGTACACATCCACGGCGTTACCAGCCTCGGCAAAGCCCAGGACGTACACCGTGGCAGCCGGGTTAAGGCTGACGGGGTAGCGCAGCTCGGCCACGTACTTGTTGTAGGCTACGCCGCCGCTCTTGCCCGTTTGGGCGGTCGGGATGGCGAAGGCACCGTTGGGGTCGTCGTAGCCACGCAGGCCGATATAGTCGGTACCGACCAAGAACGAGCCGCCGCCGCCGTAGCCAAGACCCGCGCCGCCCATCTTGAAGCGCTCGAACGGACCCGGTTCCCGGTCTTTGCTATACGTACCGATGTAGCCAAAGTGCGCGCGGGTGTTCAGCACCAGCTTACCTACGATGGGCGTAAACCAGGAGGCGTCAAACATCCACTTGTGAAATTCTACCCACTCGTATACGTTGGGGTGCGCGCCGGGGAAAGCCGAGTACGGCGGCGTCAGGCTCAGGCTCAGGCTCACCGACGAGCCCCGGCGCGTGTAGGTCGGGTTGTCGATGCTGTTGCGCGAGAGCGTGGTGTTGAAGGTCAGGTTATTGGCCCGGCCCGTGCTGAAGTCCGAAAAAATAGAGTAGTTCTGCAACTGATACTGGCTGTACGACAGCGAGTTGCTCAGCGAAAAGTAGTCATCCGGCACGCGCAGCTGGCGGCCCAGGCCGATGGTCGCGCTGTTCACCTTGATGAAGCTGCCGGTGGTCGCGTCGAAGTTGGAGCCCAGGCGCGAAATACTCCGGTTCAGGCTGAACGAGAACGAGTTGGGCTTGCGCCCACCCAGCCACGGCTCGGTAAAGCTGAACGAATACGCCTGGTACTGGAAGCCGTTGGCCTGCACGTTCAGCGCCACGCGCTGGCCATCGCCAGCCGGCACGGGCGTCCAGTTGTGAAAATCCTTGGCCTTACGCAGCGAGAAGTTGTTAAACACGAGGCCCACCGTACCGATAAAGCCGGCGTAGCCCCCCCAGCCGCCCGAAAGCGTAATCTGGTCCGAAGGCTTTTCCACCACCGTGTAGTTGATGTCCACGGTACCATCGGCCGGGTTCGGCACGGGGTTAATACCAATTTTCTCGGGGTCGAAATAGCCCAGCGTGGCAATTTCGCGCTGCGAGCGAATAAGCAATTCACGGTTGAACTTGTCGCCGGGCAAGGTGCGCAGCGTGCGGCGCAGCACGTGGTCCGACGTTTTGGTGTTCCCGGCAATATTGATGTCCTTCACCCGGGCTTGCACCCCCTCGGTAATGCGCATGTCAATATCGATGGAATCGCCCTCTACCTTGGTTTCGACCGGGTCGAGTTGGAAAAACAGGTAGCCGTCGTTCATGTAGAGCGACTCCACATCCTGGCCTGTGGGGTTGTAATGCAGGCGCTTATCGAGGCTTTCCTTGCTGAAAGGGGCCCCGCGCTTGATACCCAGCACCGAAGAGAGCGTTTTGCTGTCGTAGAGGTAGTTGCCGCTCCAGGTGATGTTGCGGAAGTAGTAGCGGCGGCCTTCGCTCACGCGCACTTTCACAATCAGCCCCTTCTCGTCGCGCTCAATCGTATCCGAGAGGATGGCAGCATCGCGGTAGCCTTGGTCGTTGTAAAAGTCAATGAGCTTCTTCTTATCGTCCTCAAAATCAGAGCGCTGAAACTTGCCCGGCGTCAGGATTTTGTAGGACTTACGGGCCTTTGTTTTCTTGAATTGACTAGCCAGCTTTTTGTCTTTGAAGGCCTTATTCCCCTCAAACTCAATATCGTGGATGCGGACCTTCTGGCCTTTATCCACGTCAATCTTCAGGGCCACGCTGTTGGAGAGGGCCGAGTCAGCCACTTGCCGAATGACGACTTTGGTATCCAGAAAGCCCTTCTTATTATAGAACTTACGCACCTGCGTGCGGGTGTTCGACAGCAGGGCGTCGGTCACTACCTTGCCCCGGATAAGCTTAATTTTCTTGTCCAGCTCATCGGCCTGTCCTTTGCTGATGCCCTCAAACGTGAACTTGGAGAGGCGGGGCCGCTCCCGCACGTTGAAGTCCAGAAATACCTTGTTGCCTTCCGTACGGGCAATGCTCACCGAAATATCGGCCAGGATGCCCTGCGCCCAGATTTTGCGAATAGCCTTGCCGATATCATCCCCCGGCACGTTCACGGCGTCGCCGATGCGCAAACCCGACAGGCCAATCAGCGTATTAGGGTCCAGGTAGCGGGCGCCGCTCACCGTGATGCCGCCCAGCTCGTATTTATGCGGCTCATCGGCCGCCGGCGCGGCTGGGGCTGTAGTATCCTGGGCGTGGGCAGACCGGCCGGCCAACAGGCCCGCCAGCAGTAGTATACCTAATAATCCACTACGTAAGTAGGTGCGCATCATCAACATAAATAAAATCAGGATGCCAGCTGCTCGCTGGTTTTGCCAAAGCGCCGTTCGCGGCCCTGGTAAGCACGTAGCGCATCACGAAAATGGCTACGCCGAAAATCCGGCCACAGCACGGGTGTTATATACAGCTCGGTATAAGCCAACTGCCACAGCAAGAAATTACTAATCCGCTGCTCTCCACTGGTGCGGATAAGCAGCTCTGGGTCCGGCATACCGGCCGTAGCCAGGTAGCCTGTTACGGTGGCCTCGGTCACTTCGGTGGGCTGCACCTTGCCGGCAGCTACGTCAGTCGCTAAGCGCTTGGCGGCCTGCGTCAGGTCCCAGCGGCCGCTGTAGCTCAGGGCGAGCACCAACGTCATGCGCGTGCCGGCCTTGGTTAGCTCTATCGCCTCGGCCAGCTCGCGCTGGCAGCTGGCGGGCAGGCTACTCAGTTCCCCAATCGCTTGAAGCCGCACGCTGTTTTTGAGTAGCGTGGCCGTTTCCTGGCGAATGGTGTGCACGAGCAGCTGCATCAGGGCCATCACCTCCAACGCGGGCCGGTTCCAGTTCTCCGTAGAAAAGGCATACATTGTCAGGTATTTGACACCTAGCTCAGCGGCTTCTTCTACCGTGTCGCGCACCGCCGTAATGGCGCTTTGGTGCCCAAACACACGCAGGCCTCCCCGCTGTTTGGCCCAGCGGCCGTTACCATCCATGATAACGGCGACGTGGGTAGGAATATTGGAGAGGTCAATCTCGGACCGTTCGGCCATTGTTGCGGTTTGCGTATAAGAGGCCGCAAGTTACGCAAAGGGTTGCAGTCACGCTTGGGCAGGCGCTGCTATAGCGTGGACTCCGTATTCCAGTACCTTAGTAAAGGTCTCGCTGTCAAGCAGTATTCTTTACGCCCCCTACTTCACCCAACCGCTATTTCAGCAGACGCTGGTTGTGGTCGTACGGGGTTGGGCAGAGAATTTTATAGAAGGTATAAGACAAGCTAACGCCGGAATAATAATACCAATCCTGGTCGTGGCTGTTGACGAGAAACGGCGTCTGGTCACCGGCATGGTCAAGCAAATCGGTGAACGTCTTACGAGCGCCTACTTCCAGGCCCAGATTAAAGTGTTCCGTCAAGGCTATTTTCAGGCCCGCTCCTACTGGAATGGCAATGCCTACCCGGCCGCCATTGCGGGTGAAGGCCGCCTTCAGCGAGTCATTGCCAGTGGTGAGGGTAGTGCTGGCGAAGAAAAGCCCCAGGCCCGCAAACAGGTAGGGCGAGGCGTGCACCCGGTGCTGGTCCCTACGGTTGTGATAGTCCAGAAAATTATACTCGACTACGCCCGATGCCTCTACCACCCCGCCTGTCAGGTGCAGCTGGCGATATTGCTGAAGCGGGGCTGTACTCCCGTTAACGCCCTCCACGTTGGCGTCGGTAGCCCGTAGAAAGCCAGCCGTGAGGCCGCCGCGCAGGGTAACGGGCGCCGACACATCGCGCCGGTAAAATACCGTGAGCGCCGGCCGGCTGTTTTGCCACTGAAACTGGGGCGATACCTCACCTTTGTAGTTGGTGGCGCCCACGCCAATGCCCAGCTCACTCGTATGTTGCGCCAAGACGGGCGTAGCCCAAAAAAAGGCACTCCCCGCCAGCGCGAAGCCAGCGAGGAGTGCGATAGGAAACCGGAAGACGGTCATGCGGTAGGCTGTGTGAAGTAAAGCTCAGCCGGCCAGCAAAGGGCTAGCGGAACTTGGGGTTTTTGATTTTCGGGTTCAGGATGTAGTTCAGCGAGATGCCGGTTACTACGTACCAGTCGCTCTTGCCTTGACCACGCTTTTGGCCAGCCGAATCGAAAGTTTCAGTGCCATTTACATCCGGACGGTGGTCCTTGGTGATGCCGTAGCCAAAGTACTGCGCGTCGCTCAGTGCAGTGCCAGGCTTAACACCCAGCGCGCCGGGGCCTTGGTAGTTACCGCTCACGTCATCGAGGTAGCCGGTGAACGTCTTGCGGAAGCCAATTTCCAGCGCAGCATCCAGGTTGCGGTTGATGCGGTAGCGTACGCCACCACCAAACGGAATGGAGAACTGAAATAGGCTGTAGTCAACACCTTCCGTTTTGAGCGGCTGCAAGTCAATCCAAGTATTGCCGCCATCGCGGGTGCCCTGGGGGTTGTGGTGGAAGCCAGCAACACCTACGAAGAGGTATGGTACGAAGTCGGGGCGCTTGAGGTAGTTATTGCGGTTCTCAATCAGGTCGACAATAACAACGGCTGAAGCTTCGTAGATATTGTTGCGGAAGTTCATGTTCCGGTTATTCCGGAAATAGGCATCTGTACCTACAGAGTTGCCAGCGTTGTCGTCGTTGGCAGCTACGCGGCCAGCGGCGAGGGCGAAACGGCCGGACACGCGCGGAAAGAAGCGGTGCGTTATGTTGAGGCCGATATTGGGGCGCGTGTCACCGGGGTGAAAGGACGCGAAGTTTTTTGCCGGGTTCACGTCACCAAAGTAGTTCATAGCGTTGAGGCTAATCCCGATGGTGGTGTACTGCTTACGCTTGCTGAACTGTTGCGCGTCAGCGTGCTGCGTCGAGCCCAGCAGGGCGAGGCCCGCAAGCAGGGCCGTTGAATACGTGAAGAACTTAGTCATAAGGCGCAGATAGAGTGTTAATCGAGCAAGTGGAGGCGCGAACCTGCCCGGGCGTGGTTCACAGCGAATGCAAAAGTAAGAGTTAAAGGGAACTAAAACAATTTGTACCCTTTTTTTTGCCACCTCTTTGCGCTATTGCGCGGTGGCGGTGGAGCCCGGATTCCGGCGGTCAAGGCCCCAATTTAACTTATTACGTAGGGTACTTAAGAAATTGACGTGATTTAATTTAACTAAGCGAGCGTTGAAATTTTCGCGCCGCACGGCCATTTGTACGCTGGCTTCAACGGGTACGGAGCGCGAATCGAGGGCCAACAGGTAGCTGGTAGCCCGACCTTCTATTTCAAACGATATAATGCTCTGGTCGGATACTATAAGTGGGCGAACGTTCAAATTGTGGGGGCATACGGGAGCAATGATAAAATTGTTGGTTTGCGGCAACATTACCGGGCCGCCGCAGCTGAGAGAATAACCGGTAGAACCCGTAGGAGTCGAAACAACGAGGCCGTCAGCCCAGTAGGAATTCAGGTATTCGCCGTTGATGTAAGTGTGCACGGCAATCATGGAGGAGCTGTCGCGCTTGAGAATGCTGAACTCGTTGAGCCCGAAATTGAGGGCGCCAAACACATCGGGGTCGGTATCGACGCGCAGCAGGCTCCGGTCTTCAAGGGTGAAATGCCCTTTGAAGAGCGCATCGACGGCCTGCGAAATCTGGCTGGGGTTGACGGGAGCCAGGAAGCCCAGACGGCCGGTATTGATGCCCAGGATGGGAAGTTGCAGGGCCCCGACGTAGGTAACGGTATCTAGCAGCGTGCCATCGCCGCCGATGCTGAGCACAAACTGCACCCCGCGCAGCGAATCGCCGCGCCGGAATGTGGCCGTACCGGGCGGCAGGCGCAGGCGCGGCGCCATAAACTCGTGAAACGACTCGACGATAAGTATTTCGGCGACGCGGGCCGCTAGCTCGTCCAGCAGCGTTTGCAGGTAGGGCGCGACGGCCTCGTCGAAGGGCTTGCCTAGGATGGCAATTTTCATAACAAAAGGATAATATCGGTCGCGGCTAGCTAGATAGGGAAACCGGTGCTGAACAAGAATACATACTGGCGGTACACGGCGAGCGGGCGGGCCAGCTCGAAGCGAAACACCCGGTCGTAGTACGTTACCAGGTGCAGCCCTACGCCAACGGACGCCAACAGTTGGTTGGGCAGGTGGTTGGATTCGGGCGCTACGTAGCCAAGGTGCCCCCCCGCCAGGCCGGCATCGGCAAAGGCGTTGAGGTACACGGCCAGCGGCAAGGTATTGATTTTGGGGTCGCTGATGAACGGAATGCGCAGGGGCGGCGGCGCCCAGGCCCGAAAGCTAAGTCCTTGCTGAAGCAACCCGTAGGCTTGGCCTTCCAGAATGTAGCGGTCGTAGCCGCGCACTTGCACGTCGTTGCCGAGGGAGCGGGCATCGGCGTAGGCCAAGCGGCTGGTGAGCAGGCGCGTTTGGCCCCAGGCCCCGACGGCGTAGTAAAAGCCGTGCCCCAGGCTGAGGTACTGCACGTAGCGCAGGCGCAGCGAGGCGTAGGCGGGCAGGGCATCGGCCCCCACAAACTGCCGGAAGGAAAGCGCCGCCTGCGTAAAGCGCCCGGTGAGCGGGTAGGCGAAGGTATTGCGCTGGTTGTGGGTGATGATGGCGCTTAGGTCGAGGTACTGGCGCTGCTGGCGGCCCAGGAAGTAGGCCGGGTTGAGCCGGCCCACGGTGTCGCTGATGATTTCGCGGTGATACGACACGTCGATGGCCGACACGAGCTGCACGGTGTGGCGCAGGCGCACACCGCCCGTGGCGTAGAAGCGCTGAATCGGAAACTGGTCGTCGGTGCGCACGGAGGCCAGCGTATCGCGGCGCGTGATGAAGTCGAGGCTGTGGCTCTGATAATACGAGATGCCGAAGCCCAGCCCCACCCGGCGGCGGCGGCCCAGGCCGGGCGCTTCGTAAAACAGCTCATACTTGCGGTTGAAACCCAACTGGAGGTTGGCGGTGAGCTGCTCGGCCCGGCCCCGGAAGTTGGTGTGCGTGAGGTGCAGGCCGTAGTCGATGCGCCGCCAGCGGTCGGGCCGGCTGCGCCAGAGCGTAAAGTTGGCATCGGCCAGCGACAGGATGGGTGTGGGCAGCACGTACCAGCGCTCCTGCACGCTAAAGAGCACGGTGAGCTGCCCGGTGCCCCCGCAGCTGGCCTGGGCCAGCACGGCATGGAAGAGCTGAAGATTATAGAGGCGCCGCCGGTTAGTTTCAAGCCGGGCGGCCAGGTCGGCCACCGTGAGCGAGTCGCCCTCGTGCACGTCCAGCTCGGCGCGCAGGGTGCGCTCGCGGGTGTGCACGTTGCCGGCAAAGAGGATGGCGGCCACCCGCACCCTAGTGCCGGGGCAGGCGCCAATGCGCACCAGCGTATCGGTGGGCGCCACCACCGGTGCCAGGGCGGGCGGGCGGCGCTCCTGGCTTAGCTCACGCAGGCTATCGGGCGAAGCCGACGGGCGCAGGGTTTGGGCGAAAGCTGACCGGGCCGGGCCGAGCAAGCCCAGCCACAGCAGCCAGCTCACCGCGTGCAACAAAACAAACCGGACGCGGCGCTTCACCCCGCAAAGTTAGATGCTGAGGTAGCGCAGCAGGGCGTCGAAGCGCTCCTGCTCATCTTCGCCCACGGCGGCCGTGCCGCTGAACTGCGCCGATACTACGTAGCCAAACCGCTCCAGAGTGGCCGTGATGCGGGCCAGGTTATCGGTATTGAGGCGCAGCGTGAGGCGAATGCGAAACGGGTCGTGCTCGTCGGCAATGACGTGGGCCGAGAGAATCTTGGCATTGTTCTCCTCCACGTAGCGGCTGATTTGCGAGAGCGAGTAGTCGCGCTCCTCCATCGTGAGCACGAGGATGCTGCCCTGCCCGGCCACGCCGGGCACAGGGCCAAAGGCGGCCAGCGCATCGCTCACCGTGACCACGCCCGCGTACTCCTGCTGGTCGTCGAGCACGGGCACAAGCTGAATTTTGTTCTCAATGGCCAGCTCCATTACCCGGTAAAAGTGCTGGTCGTGCTGCACGTGCGCGTTGGCGTAGCCTAGGGCCAGTTCGGCGAGCTGGGTATCGGGGTTTTCGTAGTCGGCTAAGTCTTGCTCCGTGATGAGGCCCCGGTAGTGGCGGCCGGCCAGCACCGGCAGCTGGCCCACGTGAAACTCTTCCAGCCACCGGGCGGCCTTGGCCGTGGTGTCGGTACCTTTGAGGGGCGGAATCATCTGGTTGAGCAGGTCTTCGGCGAGTAGCGCAGGCATAGGGGCACAATCTAAAAAGCAGACGACTAACAAACAGCTCGGTAGCTGGCGGGCCTGCTGGCCCCGGCAACTACCTCCGCCCGGCGAGCAAGGTACCTTACCGCCGCCAACGACACGATGCTCACCGTAACTACGGCCCACTCGCCAGCAAAGCAATAGGACCACTAACAGCTGGAAAAGGTTGTCAGGGCAGGGCAAAAACTACGCCGACTATCGCCTAACTACCTGTTTAACCAGCCGAACCAGCCAAAGTGGCTGCTGGCCGGGCCGGCGCCGCCCGGCGCAGAAAGCCCGCCAGATACTTATTGAAGCCAGCGCCGCGCTCCATCATGGGCGCGTGGCCGCAGTGGTCGAGAAAGCGCAGCTCGGCGTGGGGCAGCAGGCGCGCAAAATCGTGGGCCACGGGGGGCGGGGTAATGGTGTCGTTGAGGCCCCACACCAGCAGCACGGGCACCGCAATGCGGTGCAGGTCGGGGGCCAAGTTATGGTGCTGCGCCGAGCGGGCGATGCTAATCATGCGCAGGCACTTGGCGTTGGAGTTCGTGACGGCAAACACCTCATCGACCAGCTCCTTGGTGGCCACGCTAGGGTCGTAGAAGGTGTAGCCCACCCGCTCGCGCACAAAGTCGTAGTTGTTGCGCTTCGGAAACGAGCCCCCCATGCCATCCTCAAACAAGCCGCTGCTGCCGGTGAGCACCAGCTGGCTCACGCGGCCGGGGTTGTGCAGGGTGTACACCAGGGCCACGTGGCCACCCAGCGAATTGCCGATGAGGGTAAAACTCGGGGGCAAGCGCAGCTTATCCACAAAGTTTTCCACATACTTCACCAGGCCCGGCACCGTGGCTTGCAACAGGGGCATCTCATACACAGGCAGCACCGGGATGATGACGCGGTGGGTGGGCGCAAACTCGGCCACCACCTCCTGCCAGTTGCTGAGCGCGCCAAACAGGCCGTGCAGCAGCAGCAGCACCGGCCCCTGGCCCTCGTCAACGTAGTCAAACCCGTGCTGTTGCTGGCGGCGAAGCTCCACGATAGGTGATGATTGGTGAATGATATGCGGTGAGCCAGGACGCCGGAATGCCGTCCGCACGGCGTGGGGCCAGACTGGCAGCCGGCGGGCGCCGCTTTTAGCCAGCGCCGGGGGCAGGCCCACCCGCTAGTACAATGTTACAACAGCATATCCAATTAGCCAGCCAGGCGAGGCCGTGCTTAGTGAGCAGCGCTTCGGGGTGAAACTGCACGCCGTAGAGCGGCAGCGTGGCGTGGCGCAGGGCCATCAGTTCGCCGTCAGCGTCGGCCGTTACGGCCAGCGGGCGCAGGCTGGCCGGCAACGTACTGGCCTCCAAGGCCAGCGAATGGTAGCGCGTAACGGCCTGCCGGCGGGGTAGCCCGGCCAGCCAGGGGTCATCGCCCAGCAGCTCGATGGTCGAAACCTTGCCGTGCATGGGCCGCGCCGCCCGGCGCAGGGTGGCCCCAAAAAATTCGCCCAGCGCCTGCTGGCCCAGGCACACGCCCAGCATGGGCAGGCGCTGGTGGTAGGCTTCCACCACGGCCAGCAGGTTGCCGGCCGTGGCGGGCGTGCCAGGGCCGGGCGAAAGCACGATGCCATCGAACGCCAGCGCGTGCAGTGCGGCCAGGGGCACATCGTTGCGACGCACCAGCACCTCGACCCCCAGCTGGCGCAGGTAGTCGGCCAGGGTGTGGGTGAAGGAGTCGAAGCTATCGAGTAAAAGAAGGGCCAACGTGTAAAGGGAAATTAGGGAGAAGCACCGTGCAAGCTTTTCCTAGCTGAGGCGATTTTTAGGGTACTAGCACAGTTTATTCAACGTGTAACCCCAGTAGTTGAAAACTCTGGCGCCTGCTGCCTTGCGGCTCACATCGTGGCCTTGAGCCGGGCCAGCAGGTTGTGGGCCAAGGGCAGGACGTAGCCCGTCAATTGCAAGGCGAGGGGCGTGGCAGCCTGCACCCAGGGCAGCACCACCGAGCCGGCCGTGAGGCCAGGAGCCAGCAGCGGCAAGCCGGCCAGGGCCGTGCCGTGCAGCAGCAGGCTCAGGCCCAGCAGCCACTTGAGGCCACCGGCCGCGCCGCCCAGTAGGCTATCGAGCACGCCCAGGGGCGTGAGGTGCACGGCTTTTTTAACGAAGCTGCCCAGCAGGTGCACGCCCCACATAATGGCCACCAGCACCAGCACAAAAGCCACCAGCGGCAGCAGCCCAAAGAGTTCGCCCACGTAGCCGCGCACCACCGGAATGGCCGCATTCAGCAAGCTCAGCCCGCCCACCACGCCCAGCAAGAAGGCCAGCAGCGACACCGCTTCCAGCACCAGCCCGTGCCGGTAGCCTTTCACAATGCCCACCACCAGCGGCAACAGCAGAAGCAGGTCGAGCGAAGTCATTTTTAATAGTTAATTTCTTAATGGTTAATGGTTAATGACTAACACCTACTTGACGAACAATTTTGCTTGAGAAACTCAGGGCTGAACATTAACCATTAACCATTAACCATTAACCAATTAAAAATTCGTGTTATTAAGCAGGTTGCTGACTACCTGCGAAATCATTTTGCCATCGGCCTGGCCGGCCAGCTCGCGGGCAGCTACGCCCATTACTTTACCCAGGTCGGAAGGGCCGGTGGCGCCCACGCGCTGAATGATGCCGACAAGCTTCTCCACGAGGTCGGCCTCGGAAAGCTGCTGGGGTAGAAACTCCTCGATGATGGCCAGCTCGGCGGTTTCGGTTTCTTCGAGGTCGGAGCGGAACTGCTCTTTATAGGTAGCGGCCGAGTCGCGGCGCTGCTTGGCGGCCTTGATGAGCAGCTTTTGCTCCTGGTCGGGGCTGAGGCCGGTGGCGCTGGCGCCCTCGGCAGTTTCGGCCAGCAGGATTTGCGATTTGATGCTACGCAGGGCGGTGAGGCGCACTTTGTCTTTAGCGAGCATAGCCTGCTTGATGCCGGCGTCGATGGTGTCTTTAAGAGCCATTTTCAGGATGGGTTGGGGAAGGGGAAGGAGCGGGCGGCGGGGCCACCCGCAGTAAAAAAATCAGGCCGTAGCCGGGCCAGCGGCCAGCGCGCCGAGCAGCGCCACCGGCTCATCTACGTAAATCGCCAGCCGATGCACGGTGCGGTGCAAACCATAGGGGCCGCGCACTTGCTGCGGCGCGGCCAGGGTCAGGAGCAGATTGGGCGGCGTGAGCAGCAACCGGGCGGCATTGAGCAGGCCGGGAGCGGCAGCGGGTACGGCGGTCAGCTTTTCGATGGCCGCAATGGTGTCCTGAGGGATGGCCACGCGCCACAGCAGGCCCACGCGCACTACCAGCGTGGTGGCCGTGAGCACCACCGGCCGGCGGCGCACGGCCTGCCCGTGGGCCAGCAGCCACAGCACCGAGTAGGCACTCAGGGCGGTGAGCCACCAAGCAGCCACGGGCCACCAGTGGCCCACCACGAGGTGGGCGGCGGCCATCTCCACCACGCTGAGGCCCGCAAGAGTGGCCAGCAGCGCCGGGAAGCCGGATTTTTGATAGGTCGTAAAGGGCGTTTCAGCCGGGCCTGCTTCGAGCGGCGCCCAGGCGCCTAGCAAGGCGTAGCGCACTACGGCTACTTCGGTAACCATTGCTTCGGTGAGGCGACCCAGCACGGGATGCATGGCGGCGGTCAGGTTTTCGATAAAATCGGCCGACTGCAAGCGGGCTAGTTGGTAGCCGCGCCAGATGCGCCGCACCCGTCCTGCCGTGTAGGCCAGCGTAGCCACCTCCCCTACTGCCGCCAGCCGGCCGGCCCAGGTCAGCAGCGGCAGCCCGGCGGCCGGCAGTAGCCAATGGCTCAGGGCCAGCCCGCCCCCAAAAACTACGGCCACCGTGCGCGGCGGCAAGTGGTAGCGCCGCACCACGCACAGGTAAAACAGCCCCGGCAGCCCCACCAGCAAATCGAAAGCCACAGCCGGCGGCAGCGCCGGGTGCTGCCCAAAATCGGGCCGGTGCACCACCGCGTACTCGGCACCCACCACCAGCGCCGCCAGCAGCCCAAACAACAGCGCCGGCCCCAGGCGCACGGGTGAGCGAAGCGAACTAGTCATGCGGTAAACGGTTAGGAAAAGGAAGGCCAGCCCAGCCGGGGCAGCCCGCAAATGTACCTTGCGCTGCCGCCGGCCCGCCAGGGCCCAGCGCCCGGCGCCGGCTACAAAATCCGTGAAATCCGTTTAAATCCGAGCCAATCAGTGGTCAAGCTAAGCGTTAACATCAACAAAATAGCCACGCTGCGCAATGCGCGCGGCCTACACGCCCGCCCCGATTTATTGCAAGCCGCCCGCGACATCGAGCGCTTCGGGGCCGAAGGCATTACGGTGCACCCGCGCCCCGACGAGCGCCACATTCGCTACCAGGACGTGCGCGACCTCAAGCATATCGTCACTACCGAACTGAATGTGGAGGGCAACCCCACGCCCGACTTCCTGGCGCTGTGCCGCGAGGTGCGCCCCGAGCAGGTGACGCTGGTGCCCGACGCGCCCGACGCCATTACTTCCAACGCCGGCTGGGACGTGGGGCAGCACCAAGGCTTTTTGCGCGAGGTAGTGGCCGAGCTTAAGAGCCACGGCGCCCGCGTGAGTATCTTCCTCGACCCCGACCCCCGGCTGGTAGAAGCCGCCGCCAGCACCGGCACCGACCGCATCGAGCTGTATACCGAAGCCTACGCCCGCCACTACCCCAACGACCGCGCCGCCGCCGTGCGGCCCTACCGCGACACCGCCCGCGCCGCCGTGGCCACCGGCCTGGGCCTGAATGCCGGCCACGACCTCGACCTCGACAACCTGGCCTACCTAGCCCAGGAGCTGCCCGGCTTGCAGGAGGTGAGCATTGGCCACGCGCTGGTGGCCGATGCGCTGTACCTGGGCCTGGAAAACGTGGTGCAGCTGTATAAGCGGCAGTTACGCGCCAGCTAGGGGCCGGGGCAGCGACGGGCCGGGCCGCCGCGTTGGCTTCATTTCCCTTTCAGCCAGCGCTTGCCAGCCCCCGGCGAGGGCGTAACTTGCGCCCTCATTTACCTATCTCAACTGTAGTGCGTTCACGTATTCATTCGGCTTGGCGCGGCGCGCTGGGCATGGGGCTGCTGGCCGGCCTGAGCCTCACCGCTTGCAACCGCTCGGGCCAGGGCGAAGCCACCGCCGGCAATGCTGACACTCTCACGGCCGCCAGCAAGCCGGCGCCCATCGATACCGTGAAGCTGAAGGCGCAGGCCATGCGCCGCGACTCGCTGAAGGCCGATAGCATTGCCAAAAAAACCGGGCAGCTGCCGGGCGCCATCCTGCCGGGCCACCGCATTGTGGCGTTTTATGGCAACATCCGCTCGAAAGGAATGGGCATTTTGGGCCGCGAGCCCAAGGCCCAGATGATGCGCAAGTTTGACAAGGTGCTGGCCGAGTGGCAGGCCGCCGACCCCACCCTGCCGGTGATGCCGGCGCTGCACAGCGTGACCATCACGGCGCAGGGTGCGGCGGGCTCCGATGGCAAATACCGCCTCATGAACTCGAAAAGCACGATTGAGGAAACCCGGGCCTGGGCCAAGGAAAAGAATGCCCTCCTATTTATGGATGTGCAGGTGGGCCTCAGCAACCTGGAGCACGAGCTGCCCAAGCTGGCCGAATACATGAAGGACCCGACCATCCACCTGGGCATCGACCCCGAATTTGCGATGGAAACCAAGGGCGCGCGCCCCGGCAAGAAAATCGGCACCTACGACGCCAAAGACGTCAACTACGCCATCAACTTCCTAGCCCGCATCGTGAGCGAAAACCACCTGCCACCCAAGATTCTGATGGTGCACCGCTTTACACAGGGGATGCTCACCAACTACAAAAATATCAAGCTCGACCCACGCGTGCAGGTAGTGATGGACATGGATGGCTGGGGCGACCCTACGCTGAAAAAGGACTCCTACAAAGCTTACGTGGAGAAGCAACCCGTGCAGTACACCGGCTTTAAGCTGTTCTACGAGTACGACATCAAGCCAAAAGGCTCGCACCTGATGACGCCCAAGGAAGTGCTGACGCAGCTGAACCCGGTGCCGCTCTACATTCAGTACCAATAAGCCTACCCACAAAAAAGAAGCCTTCCCATTGCGGGAAGGCTTCTTTTTTGTGGGTAGCGGCAGCTGACCACTACTTGAGTAGGTCCATCTGGCTGCGTAGTACTTCGCGGGCGATGGCCAGGTTGGTATCGCGCGAGTTCACCACGAGGTAGATAAACTTCTTGCCGTCGTCAATCAGCTTGATGAGGTGCAGCTGGTTGGTGAGGGTGATGAGAATGTCGTCGATTATTTCGCCTTGCAGCTTGAGGGCCGTCATGGCTTTCTGCTTCTGCTTCACCACTTCGGTGTTGTAGGCAGCGGCCGTTTCGGGGTTGATGGAAGAATTGGAATGCGAAGCCAGGGTCATGCCCGAGCTGATATCCACGATGGCTACCGCCAGCAGGCCGGGCAGGTCGTTGATGATGTTTTGCACGGCTTGGCCGGCGGGGGAAGAGGTAGAGTAAGCCACGAGGCAGTAACTGAAAAAAGGTAAAAAAGAAAAGGTAAGCGTAAAATTAATCAACCTGCTGGCGCAGCACGGCACGGGCCAGCGCCAGGTTAGTATCCTGGGTGCGAATGGCCAGGTAGAGCAGCCAGCCGTGCTGCGGCAGCACTTGCAGCACATGCAGCTGCCGGCTCAGGGTCACGAGGATATCCTGGAGCTGCTCGGCCGGAGCCAGCGCCAGGGCCTCGATGGCCTGGCGCGTCTGGCGCACGATTTCGGCGTTGGCAACGGCTACCTCCACGGCACCGCCACTGTGGCCGGCCCACTGCCCGGCCAGAATTTGGCCGGTGGCGCTATCTACCACGGCCACCGTCAGAAAATCGGGCAGCTCGCGCACCACATTGCGCACCAGCACTTCGGCTTCGGCACGGGTTTGGGCGCTGATTTCGAGGACGGGTGCGGCGGGAGCCGGGGCGGCCTCCGGTACTGGCGCGGCTACTGCCACGGGAATGGGCGAGGCGGCAGCGGGCGGCGCAGCAAGTGGCGCGGGCGGTACCGTGGGAGCCGGCTCCGTTGCGTTGCGCTTCAGAAAAGACAGATTGGAAAAAAGCCCCATTGTGCTAAGTTAATGCCAGGCGCGGCGAGTTGTTTGGGCAGTTAGGACGATTTAAGCGAATCTGTTTTGTGCTCGTTCAAAGCCTGCTCACGCTCAGGCTAATGCCTTGGCGCAGCGCTTGCTTTTCGGCGGCGGTGGGGGCGGCGGGCGTGCCGGTGGCCAGCAGGCCCTGCGCCTGCAGGCGGTCGGGGCTAATGCCTTGCTTCACCAGCTCTTCGATGGCCGCGTTGGCCCGCTGCAAGCTCAGACGCATGGCCTCCGCTTCGGACGTGGTGGCGTGGCCCAGCACGAGCAGATGCGCCTTGGGAAAGGTTTTGAGCAGGGTAGCCACGTTGCCGAGCTGCTGGGCGCCCTCGGCCCCGAGCTTAGCCTGGCCCTGGTCAAACGCCAGCCGGTCGAGCGCTACACTGCTGGGGCGCGCCAGGCTGGGGTTTACCAAGCGCTTGTAAAGCAGGCTCTCGCTGGAATTGATGCCCACCGTGAGCGTGGCCCGGTTGATAAGCTTGATGTTGAGCGGCTGGCCTTCGCCTTTGGGGTAGCGCCCCTGGGTGGCGTTGAAGCCGCCGCCGATGTAGGCCGCCAGCGCCGCATTGCCGATAGTATCGACCAGCACCGGACCAGTGGGCGCGTGCGGGGCGGCCTTGGCCGCCGCCGCTGGCTTGCCGGCCGGAGCCGCCACCGCTTTGGCCGCCACCGCCGGGGCCACTGGCGTTGCTTCGGCCGGGGCAGTCGGGGCGGCGCTTGCGGCTGCCGGTGCTAGGGCTACTGGGGACGCCGCTTCCTGCTGGGTGGCATTGGCCGGCGTGCCCGACAGGAAATACCCACCGGCCAGCCCCGCCAGTGCCAGCGCGCCAACTACGGACAATACTTTTACTTTCTGGCTACCACCTGGCGCAGCCGTCGCCAGCACCGGCGCCGCAGGGCTGACTACGCTAGTCGCCGCCGGCGCCGCCGCTTTTTGGGAAGCAAGGCTGGGAGAAACAACAGGTGCCGGGGCGGTGGGCTTGGGCGTGGGCGCCGGGGCGGCGGGCTTGGGCGCCGGGGTGGCTGCTTTGGGCGCCGGGGCTACCGGCACCTGCTGCTGGCTTAGCCACTCGCCTAAGGCGGTGGGTATCAGGCTGGCCTGGTAGGCGTGCTGGCCCACGGTGGCCAGCGCCAGGATGGTGAGGTAGCCGAGCAATGCCCGCGCCTGCGCGGGTAGCCCGGGGGCCTCGGTGAGGGCGGCTACCTGGGACGGTCCCAGGAAGTTTTGGGCCAGGTGGTAGCGGCGGTCGGGCCATCCCATATCGGTGCGCAGCAATTCGTTGGCATCGGTCAGCACCTGGCTCAGGAAAAGCTGGCGGCACATATCCCAGCGGGCATTCAGCTCATTGATATCGGTAGGCTGGGCCAGTTGCTGCACCAGGGCAGCCGTAGCCAGCCCGCAGTAGTCGGCAGTGGCGGCCAGTGGGGTAGCCGTGGCGTTGGCGAGGCGCGCTAATAACGCCTCGGTCAGGTTTTCAGTAATAGCGGCAAACAAATTCATACTACCCAAGTGCCAGTGTATGTCGTCTCACCGGAAGCGACGCTACCGGGCCGTGATAACTTATTTAGAACACTCTTGATACTCAACATCTAAACGGATAATCCTTTGCTAAAACCCAGCCGGGGACAGGGGCTGTTTTTTTCTTACCAACTGTATACAAAGGTAGAGCGAACGGGGTGCCAATAAGCTGTTTTTTCGCCAGACAACGCCGTATTCTTAGCGGAGAAGACGGCAGCCGCAGCCAAATAACCAAGCAGTTTAGCCAGTCAGGCCAGGGGCAACCAACTGACAAGCGCACTGGCAATGAAGGGGCCCTTGGTGGCCCCCAATAGCCAGCGTGCCTACCCTCGGCCACTTGGCTGGCCAGATGGTGCAGCTTACTCCGAGGTGGGGCTTGCGGGTGGGGGGAAGCCAGGCCGCAGGGTTGCGCGCCGGCTTCTATGAGGCGGTCACGAATATTTTACCAGGTAAGCCGGCCGCCGCCTGGCCGCTGGGTAGCGGCCCCTGCCTAGCAGGGCCGGCGCATCATGCAAAAAGGGCTTCCGGCATAGTGCCGGAAGCCCTTTTCTATAACCTAGTGCCTAATAATCGTCACCTAAGTAAGCCACACGAATAAGGGTTGGCAAAACACGGGCCACGTTTTAGTGAGCCGCGTTGAGGTCCATTTTTTCTCCCGGCTTGGCGCGCTTCACCAGCAAGATGAGCGGCAGGCAAGCCAAGAAGAAGACACCCAGCGACGTAAATACCTGCGAGTAGGTAATGAGCGAAACTTGCTTCATCAGGGTGCCTTCGAGCGCGGCGTAGGCCTGCTGGCGGGCTTGCTCCATCGGAAAGCCTTTGGCCATGAAGCCCTGCGTGAAGGCTTGCAGGCGCTGCACGGTTTCGGGGCTGTAGAGCGAGATATTGGGCAGCAGGGCTACGCGGTTGGCCTGGATGCTGCGCTCGAGGTAGGTACCTACGATAGCCACGCCAAAGGAACCGCCCAGCTGGCGAATCATGCCGGTGAGGCCAGCGGCCTGCCCGGCATCCTTGCCTTGCAAGCCGGCCAGGCTCATAGTCGTGATGGGCAGGAAGATGAGGCCCAGGCCGACCCCCCGCACGATGAGGGGCCAGAAGAAGTCGCTCTCGCCTGCGGTAGGCGAGATTTTGGCGGCCATCCAGAAGGTGAAGAAAAAGAAGATGGTGAAGCCTACCGGTATCATAATCTTCTGGGGCACGCCCGCTTGCAGCATCCGCCCGATAACTGGCATCATGAAGCCCGAGGCCAGGGCGCCGGGCAGCAGCAGGTAGCCGGTCTGCTCGGCGGTGAAGCCCAGGATGCGCTGCGTGAAGATGGGAAACACGAAGACGGACGCAAACAAGCCGAAGCCCAGCACGAACGAGAGGAACGCGCCCACCGCCAGATTGCGGCTTTTGGTAAGAATGCGCAAATCCACAATCGGCGCCTTGGCCGTCAGCTCGCGCCAAATGAAGCCCACTACCCCAATAACGGCCAGCGACGTGAAGAACAAGATGTAGGTGCTATCAAACCAGTCTTCGGTTTCGCCTTGCTCCAGCACCAGCTGCATCGAGCCCACGCCCAGGATAAGCAGCCCGATACCTGCCCAGTCAATTTCGCGAAGCGGCTTAGGAATGGCATTCTTAATGCGCTCCGGGTCGCGGATGAACAACAGGGTAAAGATGCTGGCCAAGATGCCGACCGGCACGTTGACGTAAAAAATCCAGGGCCAGTCGTAGTTCTCCACAATGTAGCCGCCCAGCGTAGGGCCGATGGTGGGGCCGATAATCACCCCCATGCCAAACAGCGCCTGGCCGAGGGGCAGCTGCTTGGGCGGAAACGTGTCGATGAGAATAGCTTGCGAAGTGGCCATGAGGGCGCCCCCTCCAATGCCCTGGATGAAGCGAAACGCTACCAGCTCCCACAAGCCCGTGCTCTGCCCGCAGGCCATAGAGGCTAGCGTGAAGAGGATAACCGACACGAGGTAGTAGTTGCGGCGCCCGAACTGCTCGGCCAGGAAGCCGGTCATCGGGATTACAATGACGTTGGCAATACCGTAGCTGGCAATTACCCAGCTTACTTCCTGCTGCGTGGCCGAGAGGTTACCCATCATCTGGGTCAGGGCCACGTTCACAATGCTGGTGTCAATCAGCTCCAGCAAGCAGCAGAGGACTACCGTAACCACGATAATCCACTTCTTAAATCCGGTTTCCATGCTTTTTTTAAGTTATGAATTATGAGTTATGAGTTAGAAGCTGCTAGAAAAGCTACGGCTCGGATTAGTCGGCAATTCCTCACTTCTAACTCATAACTCATAATTCTATTTAACCGCCACGATGGCATTTACACTCATGCCGGCGCGCAACGGGTGCTGCGGGTCCACGTTGTCGAGCACAATCTTGACCGGGATGCGCTGGGTTACTTTTACGAAGTTGCCGCTGGCATTGTCGGGAGGCAGCAGGGCAAAGCGGGCGCCGGTAGCGGCCGACAGGCTTTCGATGTGGCCTTCAAAGTCTTCGCTGGGGTAGGCGTCCACGTCCAGCTTCACCTTCTGGCCCACTTTCATGTCCTCCATCTGGGTTTCCTTGAAATTGGCGATAACCCAGGTCTTGTTGCTCGACACGATGCCGAGTAGCTGCTGGCCGGGCGATACTACCTGGCCGGGCTGCACGCTCTTCTTGCTCACGATGCCGGGGCCAGGCGCCACTAGCGTAGTGTAGCTAAGCTGGAGCTTGGCATTGTCGAGGTCAGCCTGGCGCTGCTTTACTACCGCCTGCGCCACGCCGATTTGCTGCTGGGCGGCTACTACTTGCTGGCGGGCTACCGTTACCTGGTCCTGGGCGGTGCTGCGCTGGGCGCTGGTCGCCTTCAGGTTGGCCGCCACGGCGTCGTAGTCGCTCTGCGGAATGATGTCTTCCTTGCGCAGCTTGGTGCTACGAGCCAGGTCTTGCTGGAGCTTGGTGCGGTTGGCCTCGCTCACGCCAATCGTGGTTTGGGCGGTGCGTACATTGGCCTGGGCCGTGCCCACGCCGGCGCGGGCGGCTACTACCTGGGCCTGGGCGGCCACGAGGGCGGCCTCAGCCGCATTCACGCGCTGCTGGTAGTCCGATTTGTCGATGGTGACGAGCGTGTCGCCCTTTTTCACCGTTTGGTTGTCGTCAACAAACACCTTCAGCACCGGGCCCGACACGCGGGGCAGAATCGGGTATACGTCGCCTTCTACCTGGGCGTCGTCGGTGCTCTCGTGCACCTTGGCAAACTGGTAGCGGGTAAAGCCGTAGTAGCCCCCAGCCAGCAGCACCAGGGCCACAATGATGAGGACGAGCGGGTTACGCTTTTTTTCGGGTTCGAGAGGCTCGGCAACGGCGGTTGGCGTCTCTTCGTGGTTTTGGGTCTGGGTAGCCATTGAGTAGCGATGAATTGCGGGTTGGTAGAGAGCGGGCGGCGGGCGCCGCCTTAAGCTTAAACGCTGAGGTACAGCAATCGACTAAATTTTTATTCGCGAACGAGGAGCGTGGGGCAGGGTGCCGTGCGCACCACCAGCTCGGCCGTATTGCCCATCAGAAAGCGGCTGAGACAGGTTTGGCCGTGGGCCCCGATTACGATGAGGTCGGCCCGGTGGCGCTCCGCTTCGGCCAGGATGCTGGGGGCCGCTTCGCCGTGCACCAAGGCCGTGCGCACGCGGGAAGCACCGGCTGCCTCGGCGGCCACGCGGTGCGCCGTAAGGGCCGCCTCGGGCTCCAGCGCCTGGCCGGCGGGCATCGGCTCCTGTACGTAGAGCAGGCGCAGCTCGGCCCCCGTGCCCACGGCCAGCGCGGCAGCGTAGGCCACCAGCGCCGCCGAGGCAGCCGAAAAATCGAGCGGGCAGAGAATGGTGGTGAGGGTCATTTTTTTAACGATTAATTCTTTAATGGATAATGATTAATGGAGTGTGTCTGATTGGTAGTGAGCAGCTGGGCAGTGGCGCTAAGCCATTCATCACTAACCGTTAACCATTAATCATTGACCATTGCTCACTGCCAAATCTGCTCGCCGGTAGCGCGACGCAGCTGGTACTGGCCCAGCGTGTAGTTGTACATGGCCTGGGCGCGGGCCAGGCGGGCCTGGGCCAGCTGGGTTTCGGCGTCGAGCACATCGAGGTTCTGGCCCACGCCGTAGCGGTAGCGGCCCTGGGCGCGAGTGAGGGCGTCGGAGGCCTGCGTCACCTGCTGCAAGGCGTTGTTGTAGCGCGCCTGGCTGAATTCCATGTTGTTGGCTGCCTGGCGCACATCGGCCCGGATTTGCTCCTGCGTGTCCTGGGTACGGGCCTGGGTGGCGCGGTAGTTGGCGGCGGCCTCCACGCGCTGCTTACGGTTTTTGCCCCCGTCGTAGATGGGCAGCGACAGCTGGGCCACCCCCACCGTGTTGAAGCGTACCGTGTTGATATTGGGCAGGATATAGCCGTTTTTGCCACCCACCTGCGCGCCCACGCCCAGGCTGGGCAGGTTGCTCTTGTCGATGAGCTTGGCTTGCAGGTCGGCGGTGGCCTCGGCGTCGCGGGCCAGCTTCACCTCGGGGCGCTTTTCGGCGGCTTTGGCCAGCTCGGCTTCCAGGTTTACGGGCTGCGGGTCGTAGCTGAGGCGGCCTTTCACCGGCACATCGGCCTGCTGGGGCTTATGCAGCAGGCGAGCCAGCTGCACCTGCTGGTTGCGCAACTGGTTTTGCAGGTCGAGCTTGGTATTCTGGGCCTGCGTGATGCGTACGTCGGTAGTCGTCACGTCGAACTTGGTGCTCACGCCGGCTTCTACCCGCTTCTCCATCTCGTTGCGGTGGGCCACCAGCGAGGCTATCTGCTCATCCTGCACCCGAATGCTTTCGCGCATAAACAGGATGTTGTAGTATACCTGCGCCGCGCTGAAAGCGAGGTCGCGCCGGGCCACCACAATGTTGTCCTTGGCCGTTTCGACCTGCGAGCGCGAGAGGTTGGTGCCCGCGTCGCGCTTGCCAAAGTCCAGCAGTTCATACTGCGCCGTGAGGTGAGCGTCGAAGTTGTTGTTAGGCGCAAATTGCAGAATCTCCCCGTTGAACGGCAGCTTCACCACCGGGTCGAGGCGGGTGTAGGTCACGGTGCCCGTCACCTGCGGCAGGTAGCCCACCTGCGTCTGGCTCAGGCGGCTGGCCGCCGCGTTGGATAGCTCCGTGAGGTTGGTGATGCTGGGGTTGGCGTCGAGTACGGCCTGCACCGTGCCGCCGAGCGTGAGCGAGTCGCTGGCCAGGCCAATGGCCTGGGCGGCGGCCGGCACGCCGGGCTGGTTCTGGGCCAGTGCCGGCTGGGTCAGCAGGGCGCCGGCCAGCGACAGGCCCGCAAAACCGGCGAGTTGATATCTAGAAAACATAAGCCAAGTGGCGTAGTAGTGTGAACCTGGCTTACCGAATGCCGTGCCAATTGGTTGCGGCAAACCTTATTTTTCATAAGACGCTTATTACTTGCTGAATACAAAATGATATTGCTCACTTTTTAATTGAGTAAACAATTGAGATTTTGCAGGGTTTCCTTACATATCAGGAAATTCTCAGTTCACTCGCATGGCTGCTCCCGCTAATCAGGACGAAACTCTTCTGCTGCACCTCAATGAGGCCATCGCTACGCTGCGCGACAAGGAAACGCTGTTTCGAGCCATCACCAACAAGCTGCGGCTCATCTTTCCATTCGACCTGATTGGCATCAATGTTTTTGATAACGAGCTGCTTAATAAACGCTTGTTTTTGCGCAGCTACGTGGGGGGGCCGGCCGAGGCGCTGCCCGTAGAGGCGTCGGCCACGGTCTTCTCCCCCATTGCCGGCTCGCCCGTGGAGCAGTTGGTGGCCGATGCGCGCCTGCGCCACATCACGTTAAAAGAGTACGCCGACGCCTACCCAGACTTTGAGCCGTTTAATAAGCTGCGGCGGCAGGGCATCGATTACATGACTACCGTGCCGCTGCGGCTCGGCGGCCGGCTCACGGGCTTCCTGATACTGGCCGCCGCCCGCCGGCCCAGCCTCACCGCCGCTGACGACCGGCTGCTCGAAAAAATCGGTTCGCTGGTGGCGGTGGCGGTGGGCAACACGCTGGCCTTTGAGGAGATAGCCCAGCGCGAGCGCGAGCGCACCATGCAGCTGGCCATCACCAACGCCCTGCTCAGCATCAAGCAGCGCGAGCCGCTGTTTCGAGCGGTGGCCGAGGAGCTGGGCCGCGTGGTGCCCTTCGACTATTTCGGCATCCGGGTGCAGCGGGCGGGCCAGCGCGAGGCGTTTGAGGGCTTCGCCGAATTTACGCGGCCCGCCGATGAGCCGGGCGGCGCCCTGCTGGCCCTCGACCCTAACCGCCACCAGGGCCAGCACCAGGCCGATGTGGCCGCCATGTATCAGCAGATGGGAGGCCTGCTGCAAGGCCCGGGCCTGTACGCGGGCGACGAGTTTCGGCAACTGGCCGTGCGCTACCCCGCCATGCGCTACGCCTACGACGAGCACCGGGTGCGGGCCATGCTGATTGTGCCCATCTGGCAGCGGCCCGATGGCGCGGCCGTGCTGCTGCTGGCCTCGCCCGCCCCCACCGGCTTCACCCCCGACAACCTTACCACCGTGCAGGCCCTGGTGCCCCAGGTCGCGCTGGCCCTCGAAAATCTGTTCGCCTTCGAGCAGATTGAGGAGCTGAAAGCGCAGGTGGAGCAGGAGCGCACGTATTTAATTGACGAAATCAACACCGACCGGCCCGCCGATGGCCTCATCGGCAGCAGCCCGGCCTTGCAGCAGGTGCGCCAGCGCATTGCCCAGGTAGCAGGCACTGATGCCACGGTGCTCATCACCGGCGAAACCGGCACCGGCAAGGAGGTGGTGGCCCGCGCGCTGCACCACGCCTCGCCCCGGCAGGGCCGGGCGCTGGTCAAGATAAATTGCGCCGCCCTACCCGCCCAGCTGATTGAAAGCGAGCTATTTGGCCACGAAAAAGGCGCCTACACCGGCGCCGTGGAGCGGCGCATCGGCAAGTTTGAGCTGGCCGACGGCGGCACCATCTTCCTCGATGAGGTGGGCGAGCTGCCCCTCGACCTGCAAGCCAAGCTGCTGCGCGTACTCCAGGAAAAGGAATTTGAGCGCCTGGGCGGCAACCGCGTGCTCCAGACCGATGCGCGCGTGCTGGCTGCCACCAACCGCGTGCTCGAAGAGGAGGTGCGCGCCGGCCGCTTCCGCGCCGACTTGTACTACCGGCTCAACGTGTTTCCCATTCAATTGGCCCCGCTGCGCGAGCGCCCGCAGGATATTGAGCCCTTGGTGCAGCATTACCTGGCCACGCTCAGCAAGCGCCTGGCGCGCCCGCCCCGGCCCATCCGGCCCGCCGATATGGCCGCGCTGCTGGCTTACCCCTGGCCCGGCAACATCCGCGAGCTGGAGCACGTGCTGGAGCAGGCCATCATCGTGAGCCAGGGCGCGTGGCTGGAGTTTGGGGGCTTTGCGGCCGGGCCGGTGCTACGGGCCCTGCCGCCCGGCCCAGCCACTCCCGACCTACTGGCCGCTCTTACCCCAACCACTACCGAAACTGATGACAGTCAGCTGCCCATCAAAACATTGCGTGAGCAGGAACGCGACCACATTCTGCGGGCGCTGCACCGCACGGGGGGCCGCGTGAGCGGCGCCCAGGGCGCCGCCACCCTGCTAGACATCAACCCCAAGACGCTGGAAGCACGCATGAAGAAGCTCGGCATCCGGCGCACCGTGGTGGCAGAATAGTCAGGAGCGCGCACTTGGTAGTTTGCGTCCCCGCGCCACCCTGGTCGTGCTGGGACGCGCACTACCAGGTTTGCGCTGCCTTCGGAGCCGCGCCAGGGCAACCCTACTCGCTGGGAGGAGTTGAACGGTATGCTACTTATCCCTTTGCCTTATGCGCTGTTCTATTCCGCTCCTGGTGGCTGCTTTGCTGCCTGCTTTGCCGGCCGCTGCCCAAAACGTGCCGCCGCCCGCCACACCCTTTCAGATGCAGGGTAACATCTACCTGCCCAATAAGCTGCCCGCCACCGATGCCCGCGTGGCCGCCCTGACAGTCCCGGCGGGCTTCACCATCAGCAAGTTTGCTGATGGTCTCGACATGCCCCGGATGCTGGCCGTGCTGCCCAGTGGCGACGTGTACGTGACCAACCGCGTGAAAGGCACCGTGACGCTGGTGCGCGATGCCAACCACGATGGCAAGGCCGAAATCATGCGCCAAGTGGCCCAGAAGCCCCACCTGCACGGCATTGCCTTGCAAGGCAATAAGCTGTACTTCAGTGCTATTCGCGAGTTATACGTGGCCGATGTGCGGCCCGATGGCAGCCTGTCGGAGCTGAAGGAGCTTTACCACGACCTGCCCGACGCGGGCCAGCACGCCAACCGCGTGCTGCACTTCGGGCCCGATGGCCAGCTTTACCTCTCGGTGGGCAGTACCTGCAACGCCTGCGACGAGGACAACCCGGAGAACGCTACCATCCTCAAAATCAATACCGACGGCTCGGGCCGCCAGGTGGTGGCCCACGGCCTGCGCAACACCATCGGGTTCGACTGGCACCCGCTCACCAAGGAGCTGTTTGGCATGGACCACGGCATCGACTGGCTGGGCGACGAAACCCAGCAGGAAGAGTTGAACCACATAAAGCCCGGCGCCGGCTACGGCTGGCCTTCCATTATCGCCGATGGCCAGCACTACCCCGCCAACAAGCCCAAAAGTGGCGAAAGCTACGAGGCCTTCGACGCCAAGAATCAGCGCCCGCTGCTGCTCTACAAAGCGCATTCGGCCCCGCTGGGTCTGGTGTTCAACCGAGGCACGCAGTTTCCGAAAGAGTACCAAAACGACGCCTTCGTTACCATGCACGGCTCCTGGAACCGCGCCCAGCCCAGCGGCTACAAGCTGGTGCGCGTGCACTTCAATGCCCAGGGCCAGCCCGAGAAATTTGAGGATTTCATCACCGGCTTCCTGGTCGAAGGCGATAAGTCGGAGTTTGGCCGCCCTTGCGGCCTGGTACAAGCTCCCGATGGCTCGCTGCTGATGGGCGACGACGACAACGGCGTGATTTACCGCGTGGCCTACACAGGTACCGGCAAAAAGAAAGGCTAGCCAGCCCGTAAGTGGGCAGGGCACTTCCAAAAAGAACGTCCTGCTGAGCTTGCCGAAGCATCTCTACCGCGCCGCTCGGGTCAGTATCCCAACGAAGCGATAGAGATGCTTCGGCAAGCTCAGCAGGACGTTCTTTTTTATTTTGTCCAGTACTGGTCTTGGATAACCCGTCGCAACTTTTCTGCTGTTTTCCGCCTTATCGTTGCGAATTATTTTAGCAAGAATGGCCAAGGCGAGAACCGTTTATTTCTGTCAGAGTTGCGGCGCGCAGTCCGCCAAGTGGATAGGGCGCTGCCCCTCGTGCGGCGAGTGGAACACCTACGTGGAGGAAGTCATCCAGAAGGAAACGGCCGCCACCACCACCGGCCAGTGGAAGCCGGCCAGCACCGTGCCGGGTGGCAACACCACCAAAGCCGCCAAGTCGCGCCCGCTGGCTGACATCAGACACGAGGAAGAGCCGCGCATCCTCACCCCCGACGGGGAGCTGAACCGCGTGCTGGGCGGCGGCCTAGTGCCGGGTTCTATCGTGCTTATCGGCGGTGAACCGGGCATTGGCAAGAGCACGCTTATGCTCCAGATAGCCCTGATGATGAAGAAACTACGTATCTTATACGTAAGTGGCGAGGAGAGCGAGGCCCAAATCAAGATGCGCGCCGAGCGCCTGGCCGACGGCCAGCACCAGAACTGCTACATCCTCACGGAGACGAACACGCAGAACATCTTCCGGCAGATTGACCAGGTCGAGCCCAACCTGCTCGTCATCGACTCTATCCAGACCATGCACTCGACGCTCGTGGAGAGCGGCGCCGGCTCGGTGAGCCAGGTGCGCGAGTGCACCGCCGAGTTTCTAAAATTTGCCAAGGAAACCGGTACGCCGGTGCTGCTCATCGGCCACATTACCAAAGATGGCAGCATTGCCGGCCCCAAAATCCTGGAGCACATGGTGGACACCGTGCTGCAATTTGAGGGCGACCGCCACCTGAGCTACCGCATCCTGCGCACCACCAAAAACCGGTTTGGCAGCACCTCCGAGCTGGGTATTTACGAGATGCAGGGCTCGGGCCTGCGCCAGGTGAGCAACCCGTCCGAGATTTTGCTTTCGCAGCGCGCCGAGAGCCTGAGCGGCATGGCCATCGGGGCCACGCTGGAGGGCAACCGCCCGCTGCTAGTAGAGGTGCAGGCCCTCGTGACGCCCGCCACCTATGGCACCCCGCAGCGCAGCAGCACCGGCTTCGACGCCAAGCGTCTGCAAATGCTGCTGGCCGTGCTCGAAAAGCGCGCCGGCCTGCGCCTGGGCCAGCACGATGTGTTTCTAAATATCGCGGGTGGCCTGCGCCTCGACGACCCGGCCCTCGACGCCGCCGTGTGCGCCGCGGTGGTAAGCAGCCTCAACGACTTGCCCATCCCCGGCGATGTGTGCCTGGCCGCCGAGGTGGGCCTGAGCGGCGAAATGCGCGCCGTCCCCCGCCTCGACCAGCGCCTGGCCGAAGCCGAAAAGCTGGGCTTTCGCGAGATGTATGTGTCACAGTTCAACGGCAAGAATCTCGGTGACCAGGACCGCGCCGGACTACGCATTCAGGCCGTGAGCCGGCTGGACGAAGTATTACAAGGGTTATTTGGCTAAATAGTGCTGGGCCCGGCCGCCCGGCCAGACGGTTGCAGCAATATAGCCTTCCTGCTCAAAATAGCTTGGCAATAGCATAATTGTCAGGACTATTTTTTTTTACCCGCTTCCCGTATCAGATGAGTGCCGGGCGTGCCTTATCTTCGACTTCGCAATTGACTTTTACCGCGAAATCAAAGTAGGTACACGTTTTATGCACGCTATGGTGGCCGGGCCCGGCCACGCTTCCCCATTACCTGTCCTATTTATATGAAATTAACTTTTACCTGTCTACTCACCTGGGTACTTGCGTGGGCGTTGGCGGCGGTGGCGTATGCCCAGCCTGCCGGCAACCGGCCCGCCGAAGTGGCCGGGGCGGCCGTGCTCACGGGGCGCGTTACGGCGCCCACCTCCGATACCATAGCGGTTTCTATTCGCGACAGTCCTTTCGATGCCAAGGAGCGCATCAGCTACGCCCGTCTCAACGAAAAGGGCGAATTTCGCCTGAGTATCCTGCTCAGCGGCTCTACCAAGGCCGATTTGGTGTACGGTGATGCCGTGGCGGACCTTTTTCTGGACCCCGGCACTGACCTCGACGTGCGCTTTAAGGGCGACGACCTGCCGGGCACGGTCAAGTTCAAGGCCAACGATGTGCCCACGGGCTTCGCCACCAAGCTGCGCAACAACGGCAACCTGACCGATGCCCAGCGCCACCGCCAGCAGATGGCCAACGCCAACTCCTACCTGTCGGAATTTGATGAGCAGTTTGTGTCAAACGATGGCTTTCAGGTGCTGCCCGACAATATTCAGCTCTACGAAGCCCCCTTCGTATCATTCCTCGATTACCGCATCAAGCACGAGCAAAACTTCCTGGAAGACCGCGCGGCTCGACAGTCTTTTACAATTGATTTTTATAATTATGCCAAGGCGGAAATCAATTACTCGAATGCGAACGACCGCCTGACTTTCGCCGATTTGCGTGAGCAGGTCGTGAGTACCGAGGGCCGCCTGACGATGACGCCTAACTACTACGACTTCCTGCGCGACCCCAACCTGCTCAACGACCAGACGGCCGTAAGCAACGAGCAGTTTCAGGAGTTTTTGCTCAACTACGTGCACTACATGGCGGCGCAGCAAAAGCACTTGCGCACCGACCCCGATTTTTATCCCTTCTGCTACGCGCTGGCCAGCAAGCGCCTCAACGGTACTACCAAGCTGCTCACGCTGGGCCGCATTCTGCAAGAGTCGTTTCGCTTTGGGCACGTGCGCCAGTCGGCCGCCATGCTCGCCGACTTCCGCAATCTCGATACCCGCAAGCGCTTTCTGCCCGCTCTCGACTCCGATTTTAGCAAGCACAAGGCGCTGGCCATCGGCGCGCAGGCACCCAATTTTCGGCTCGCCTCTGCCACTGGCGACTCGGTAAACCTGAGCAGCTTTCAGGGCAAGCTGGTGTACCTCAACTTCTGGAAAACCACTAACGGCCTGTGCCTGCGCGATTTGGCTTACGCGCAGGATTTAGCCAAGCGCTTCGAGGGCAAGAACATTGTCTTCGTCAACGTGGCGCTCGATGAACTGGAAATGCCCTGGAAGCAGCTCGTAACCATCAAAAAGCTCCCCGGCGTGCAGGTGCGGGCAGTGGGCGGCATGCGCTCGGCCGTGGCTAAGGCGTATAATTTGCAAGAAGTGCCGACCTACGTGCTGCTGGGCGAAGACGGTACCATCCTCAACCCCAAGCCCAAGCGCATGAGCAGCCGCGCCGCCGTGGACGAGATAAACCAGTCGTTTGGCAAGGCCGGCATCTACAGCGCCGCCGTGTCGCAGCTGCCGGGCAGCGCGGCCAAGTAGCCGCGCCCGGCGCCAGCGGCGCAAACTTCTGGGGGGCTCGCGTGTCTGTGGTCTGACTTCCTTTGTCTTTTTCCGCTCATGCGCTCTACTCTCCGCGACGCCTTTTCCTTTCTGCGCAAGGCCACGCCCGGCCGCGTGCTCAATGCGGCGCAGGTAGTCTCGTCCTACGTGCTGAGCCGCGCCACGGGGCGCGCCCGCGCCTGGGGCCTGCCGGTGGCGCTGGCTTTCGAGCCCACCACCAGCTGCAACCTGCGCTGCCCCGAGTGCCCCAGCGGCCTGCGCTCCTTCACGCGGCCCACCGGTATGCTGCCGGCCGAGCTGTTCAAGCAGACGATGGACGAGGTGGCCAGCCGGCTGTGGTACCTCATTTTCTACTTTCAGGGTGAGCCGTACCTGCACCCGCAGTTTCTGGATTTGGTGGAGTATGCCAGCAAAAAGGGCATTTACACGGCCACCAGTACCAACGCCCACTTTCTTACCGACGACAACGCCCGCCGCACGGTAGAAAGCGGCCTGGACCGCCTCATCATCTCGCTCGACGGCACCACCCAGGAAGTGTACCAGCAGTACCGCGTGGGCGGCAAGCTGGAAAAGGTACTGGCCGGCACCCGCAACGTCGTAAAGTGGCGCAAGCAGCTGAACAGCAGCACGCCGCGCATCATCTTCCAGTTCTTGGTAGTGCGGCCCAATGAGCACCAGATTGAGGATGCCAAGGCGCTGGCCCAGGCGATGGGCGTGGACGACGTGTGGTTTAAAACCGCCCAGATTTATGACTACCAGCAGGGTTCGCCGCTCATCCCGACCATTGACTACTACTCGCGCTACGCCAACAACGGCAACGGCACCTTCAGCCTCAAGAACAAGCTCGTAAACGGCTGCTGGAAGATGTGGCACTCCTGCGTCATCACCTGGGATGGCAAAGTAGTACCCTGCTGCTTCGACAAAGACGCCGAATACCGCCTCGGCGACCGCCAGCACGAGAGCTTCCGCGCCCTCTGGCACGGCCCCAAGTACCAAGGCTTCCGCCAAGCCTTGCTCAAAGGCCGCGACCAGATTGAGATGTGCCAGAACTGCACCGAAGGCACCAAGGTGTGGGGCTGACCATTTATTAGCACAGATTTTAGCGGATTTCACGGATTTGGTGGAAGATTCACCAATTTATCGGCCAGGGTCATGGCAACGAAAAGGCCACCCTAGCGGGTGGCCTTTTCGTTGACTGTCTACATCACTAGCTAGGCTTAGCAATGCACTTAAGCGTCATTCACAAAATCCTTGAAATCCGCTAAAATTCGTGCTAATCAGTGGTCTATTTTTTACCTTTCATCAAGTTCTTGCCCAGTGATTCTACCTTCAGAATGAACTGGTCTACGTCTTCATTGGCATACACGCCGTAGGCCGAAGAGATGGTGCCTTTAGCACCGTCGGCCGTTTCGATGGCATAGAGAATGGCCATATCGTCGGGGTTGCTTTCGCCCTCGAAGCGGAAATAATCGACGATGGTCGTTTCTTCAGGGCTGAAAGTGAGGGGGCTTTGGTCGTCCATCGTAGTAAGGCGACCGTCCTGCACGGTAAAATCGTGGGTGTAGCCCTGGCTTTTCAGCTTTTTTTCGACGGTCGTCATCGACGTCATTTCTTCTTTGTCCTGCATGGCGCGTGGTGTTTTCGGATGGCGAAAGATGAGGTGGGCCTGAAACAGGCCGCCCCGGCTATACGGAGCCAGGGCGGTTGGGGGTTAAGCGAAACTATAGTTTTTGCGGGCGCAGGCTAGTGGCCAGCCGCCCGCGCCTCGATGGTCCGCTGCAAGGCATCGACATCGAGGGCCGCGCCGCACGCGCCACCGCAGCCTTTGGCGCAGCCAGCCTGGCCCTTGGCCGCGAAGGTTTGCCACACGCGCCGGCCTAAGTAAAGCAGCGCCGCGGCGAAAAGCGCAAAAATAAGGAGCAGTTGAACGTCCATGACAGGTAGCAAACCACTGGCAAAACAGGAAAGTTTGCGGGCCAGTTGTTGGCTCGGGCTAGGCCTGGAAGGCTTGCTGCCAGTGCTGGTGCATCACGGCCTGCATCTCGGCGTGCAGCAGGCCATTGGTGGCCAGGGTTTCGCGGCTGAACACCGGGTCGCCGTCCTTCAGCCACTGCGTGACGCGGCCACCGGCCTCGCGCACCAGCAGGATGCCGGCGGCTACGTCGTAGGCATTGATGTTGAACTCGAAGTAGCTGTCGAAGCGCCCGCAGGCCACGTAGGCCAGGTCGGTAGCGGCCGAGCCCCAGCGGCGAATGCCGCGCGAGTGCTGCGCAAACTCGGTGAGGATGGCCATGTAATTAGCCATGTGGTCGAACTTGTAGAACGGCAGGCCGGTGGCAATGAGCGAGTCGTCGAGCCGGGCGGCGGTGCTCACCCGGATGGGCTGGTCGTTGAGGAAGGCGCCGTGGCCCTCGGCGCCGCGAAAGCACTCGTCGCGGCTCACCTCGTATACCACACCCAGCACCGGCTCGTTGCCGCGCGCCAGGGCTACGCTCACGGCGAAGCACGGCAGGCCGTGGATGAAGTTGGTGGTGCCGTCGAGCGGGTCGATTATCCAGCGGTAGGCTACGCTGTCGTCGGAGTTGGCCACGGTACCTTCTTCGGTTACGAAGCCGGCTTCGGGGAAAAGCTTCTGCAAGCCTTCGACCAGCATTTTTTCCGACTCTTTATCGACGTACGAAACCAGGTCGTGCAGGCCCTTGGTCACGATTTTCGATTGGTCGAAGCTGCTTACTTGCTGGCGGATAAACTGGCCGGCCTCACGGCAAAGGCTGGCAACGGCGTGAGAGAGCGGGAGCAGGTCGGGGGTCATGGGCAACGGGGCGCGGGCATTAGGGGGCCGCGATTAGATTAAAGGGTAGGTAAAGAAGTAGAAGTCGAGGTGCGGGCACGTAGCACCCACGCGACCACGGCCAGCAGCCCCAGCACGGCCAGCAGCTGCGCGCCGCGCCCAATCAGCTCGCCGAAGCGGGCGTAAAACGTCACCTCGTGGTTGAGGTGCACGAGGCCCCGGCTGGCGGTGGCCACCCAGGCCGGCTCCAGCTGAAAGACTTCGCCCTTCTGGTTGATGAAGCCGGTGAAGCCGGTGTTGGCCGAGCGGGCCATGTCGCGGCGGGTTTCGATGCAGCGCAGGCCGCCGTAGCGCAGCAGCTGGCGGTAGCCGGGCGAGTCGAGCCACCAGGCGTCGTTGGTGAAGACCGTCAGTAGGGTGGCGCCGTTGTGGGCGTATTCGGCCACAAAATCACCGTAGATGGCCTCGTAGCAGATAATCGGGGCGGCGCACAAGGCCGGCGCGCTGGCCGGCGCCGGGTACACCGTGCGCTCGGCCTGGGTGCCGTAGGAGCCCACGTAGCCGCCCAGGTCAATGCTCGACACTAAGGCCGTGAGCAGCGGGGGCACATTTTCGACGCCCGGCACCAGGCGCGATTTGTGGTAAAAGGCAATCGGCGCCGTGGCCGAGGCGAAGTACGCGCCCGCGTTGAAGGTATCGTAGTAGCCGAGGTCGTCGCGGTAGCGGGCCGAGGGGCTTGCGGCCTCTTTAGTGGGGTAGGTGCCGACGCTCGTAATGCCCGTGAGCAGGGCCACGCCCGGGTGCTGCCCCAGCCACTGCCGGATGCGCTGAATCTTGGGTGCGCTCTCGATGGTGCGCTCAAACAGCGGCTCCTCCAGGGCAGTTTCGGGCCAGATGACGAGCCGCGTGGCGGGCGTGAGCTGCTGCTCGGAAAGGGTCAGGAAGCGGGTGAGCTGCTGCTCCGTGGGCACGAAGTGGCTGCCCCCCGCAAACTTCTCCACGTAGGGGTCAAAGTTGGGCTGCACCACCACTACCTCGGCCGTCGGGCCTTTTTCCTGGTACGTGGCCCCAATGAGGTACGAAACCCCGATGGGCAGCACCACGGCCAAGAGGGGCAGTAAAAAGGGGAAAGTGGAAAGGGAAAACGGCCTTAGCAGCGGGCCAGGAGCCGATGCTGCCGGAGAAGTAACGCCCGTCTCGTTTTCAATTCTTACGCTATGCGGGCGGATTAACGCTTTAAAAACAAGCAAATTCACCGCCCACACCCACACCGAGCCGCCCAAAAAGCCGGTGTATTCATACCACTGCACCCACGCGGGCGCGGCGGCAAAGCCATTGCCCAGCGTGAGCCAGGGCCAGGTGAGGTCCCAGTGCAGGTGTAGCTGCTCGAAGGCTATCCAGTAGATAGGCAGGGAGAGGTACCCCAGCCGGTTGCCAAAGCGCTTTTTAGTTTGCCGAAACGCCATGAGCGGCAGGCACATCAGCAGCGCGTTGAGCACCACGGCCGCAATGCCGCCGCCCAGGGTGCTGTAGCTGACCCACCAGGTAGTGAGCGCATTCCAGACCAGCAGCAGCCAGTAGGTGCTGGCAAATACGCGCCGCTTGCGGGCGTGTTCGAGCGTGAGGCGGCGCTCCAGCAGCAGGTAGGGCACCCAGCCCACGAGCAGCAGCAGGGCCGGCGGCCCTATCGGGTGCGGGAGCCAGCCGCTGCACAGCAGCAGCGCGCTGAGGGTGGCCAGCGCCAGCGGGCGCTCATACCAGCTAGGCGGCGGGGTCATCGTCGGCATCGCCATCGTCGGTGGGTTCGTCGTCATCATCGTCGGCTTCGGCTTGCTCGGCGCGGGCGGCGTATTTGCTGCGCTCGGCGCGTTCTAGTTTGGCTCCTTCTACTACCAGTACAATCTCGCCCTTGATGGCGGGGCGGGCGGCCAGCGTGGCGGCCAGCTCGCCGAGGGGCGCGGTGAGGGTTTCTTCAAACAGCTTGGTCAACTCGCGGCTCACGCTGGCCGGGCGCTCGGGGCCGAAAACTTCGGCCAGTTGGGTGAGCGTTTTGACAATGCGGTGCGGCGACTCGTAGAAGATGAGCGTGCGCGTTTCGCGGGCCAGCTCCAGCAGGCGCGTCTGGCGGCCTTTCTTCACCGGCAAAAAGCCTTCGAACGAAAACCGCTCGGCCCCGAAGCCCGACTTGAGCAGGGCCGGCACAAAGGCCGTGGGCCCCGGCAGGCACTCCACGCGCAGGCCCTGGGCCAGGCACTCGCGCACGAGCAGAAAGCCGGGGTCGGAGATGCCGGGCGTGCCGGCGTCGCTCACGAGGGCCATGCGCTCGCCCTTGGCCAGGCGTTCGAGCAGGCGGGGCACCACCTGGTGCTCGTTGTGGAGGTGGTAGGCTTGCAGCGGCTTTTTCAATTCCAGGTGCTGAAGCAGGCGGCCACTGGTGCGGGTATCTTCGCACAGCACGAGGTCGGCCTCGCGCAGCGTGCGGATGGCGCGCAGGGTAATGTCTTCCAGGTTGCCGATGGGCGTGGGCACGAGGGTAAGGGCAGCGGCTTCGGGCATGGGGCAAAGGTACGGAAAGGGCGAAGTGAGCCGGTGCCGCCCGCCGCCGGGGGCGGCATTACAATCCCTTTTGGTAGTCCGGTGCAGGCCGGGGGACTAAAAGGAATTCCTTTTGACAGTCCGGTGCAGGCCGGGGGATTAAAAGGAACTCCTTTTGACGGTGCGGCGCGGGCCGGGGGGCCAAAAGGAATTCCTTTCGGCAGTCCGGTGCAGGCCGGGAAACTAAAAGGAATTCCTTTTAGGTGTCCGGTACGGGCCGGGGTGCTAAAAGGAGTTCCTTTTAGCCGTCCGGTGCGCGCCGGACACCTAAAAGGAATTCCCTTCGCTACCGGGGCGCCTGCGGGAGCCCCGGCGGGGCGGGCGGCGGGCGCTGCTAAACCCAAACGGCCAAACCTAAGTACACCCCTTCACCATTTGCCTAGCTTTCCTACCTATGTCAGTTGACCCTAAAAACCGTCCCATCCGCGTCATCAACGACGACACGACCGAAGAAGAATTTGCCGCCGGCCTGCGCATCCCCAACGCCGACCCGCCAAAGAATGAGAAGGCGCGCGGCGGCTTCGGCAACCGCGATGGCAAGGAAGGCTTTGGCACCGACAGCAGCGAGGGCATCACGGCCGTAGCCATGAACGCCCCCACCGACAGCCCCGATGACAAGCAGCCCGGCGACAACATGCGCACCGCCGGCGAAGGCGCCGACCAGCGCCGCGACCAGGACCTGCCCAGCCCCGACGACGAGCGCGACGAGGAGGGCCACCGCCCCCACCGCGGCCCCGTAGATGAGCTGGAAGCCGACGACCTGCGCAAAGGCCCCGACGAGATGGAAGACGCCGACTCGCACGTCGGCATGGGCCAGATGGCCCCCAAAGCCCTGAAACCCGTAACGGGCACCGATACCAACGCCGAGCAAAATGACCCCGGCGCCCAGGAATCGGGCCTCGACGTAGGCTTTTAAGTTAAATTATGAATTAGAAATTAGGAGTTGTGAATTTTCAGACTCGTGATTTCTAATTCTCACCTCTTCATTCTCAATTCTTAATTTTCTTCCCGATGGCAGACCACAAATCAAACAAGCAGGGCGAATCGCACCAGGGCGGCCCCAACGTAGCACAGCAAGCCGCCGGCACCGGCGAAGACAACGACGTGCAGCGCGACGAAAAAACCGACAAGCACCTGCGCGAGGAAGCCCAGGACGCCCCGCACACGCACCCGAACCGCTAGCCTGTGGCGGCCAGCTCTTTTTTCACTGCTAATTCCTTTTCCCATGTCAACCCACCACACGGAGCAGAACAAACAGTCGCAAACCAATAAAAACGAAGCCGGCCTACCCGAGCAGCCCAAAGCCGATGCCCTGCCCGCCGGCAACCTGGATGAGGCCACCGAAGAGCGCCTCCAAAAGGAAGCCGACGACGCGGGCACCACGCACCCCAACCGCGGCCACAACAAGCCCGATAACGGCAAAGGCAGCTACGCCTAGCTTTCGCTAAAGATTACTATAAGCCCCGCGCCTACCCAGGCCGGGGCTTTTTTATGTGCCTTAACCAGCAGCCAGGCAGCCAGAGCCAAGCCGCTTTGCCGCTACCGGCTGGCTTTACTGCTGGCCCGCAATTGCCACAGCGCGGCCACGTGCGCCAGCAGTACCAAGGGCACCAGTACGGCGGGCAGCCAGCCGAAGGGGAAGTGCAGCAGCGCCACGTTGGGCTGCGCGAAAGCCAGGCGCTGTATCGGCGAGGGCGCCGACAGCACGGCCACCACCACGATGTTGGCGAGCAGGGCCAGCCCCAGCCCGTTCCAGGCCAGCAGCACCCCGCGGCCTATTTGCCGGCGGCGCACCAGTCCGTACACCAGCGGCGCGCTCAGGCCCATAAGGATGTCCCAGTTGCCGCCCTCAAACGTCATGATGCGCGGCACGGCGCCGTGCAGGTACAGCCCATACAGCCCCAGCTCCACGGGCAGGCGCACCACGTGCAGCAGCGTAAGCACATCCAGCCGCAAGCCAGCCAGTAGCGCCCGGCCCCGCGCCGTAGCCAGCCGGCTCAGCAAAAACAGTAACGGTGGCCCCAGTGCAAACATCAGCCGGGGCGGCAAGGTCGTGGTGACGGTATAAAACCCACTGATTGACAGCACACTTTGCCCCAGCAGCCAAGCCAGCGCCACGGCCAGCGCCCGCCCCGAGCGCCGGGCAGCCAGGTAAAATAAGGCTATCGCCAAGACGGTAGTCAGGCCAAAAAGCAGGTAGAGCCAGAGGGGCAGGGTCGGGAGCATGGGCTGAGGTAAAAGTTGCCCTGCAAAGGAACCGGCGGCCCCTGGGCACTTCTCTTGCCATTTGGCAGGAAATGCGCCGGCCCGGCTTTTTACAGCTCCTGCTGCGCCAGCGCCTTGCGGATGCGGCTCAGCGACGTGTCGGTGATGCCCAGGTACGAGGCGATGTGCTTGAGGGGCGCGTGCTGCGCCAGCGCGGGGCTGGCCCGCAGCAGGTGCTCGTAGCGCGCCGCGGCTGGCTCGGTAATGGTGGCCAGCAGCCGGGTTTTGAGGGCGGCAAAACCCCGCACCAGCACCGCCCGCCCAAACTCCCGAAACTCGGGCCGGGCGTGAAACAGCGCGTTGAGCTGCGCAAAACTGAGGCGCCACCCCGCGCAGTCGGTGAGCGCCTGCACGTATTCGAGCGAGGGTGTGCGCTGGAAAAACGACGCCACCTCAAACACCACCTCGCCGGGGCTAGAGAAGCCAGTCGTGACGTCGTGCCCCGCCGGGTCGTAGGCAAAGGCGCGCAGCAGGCCCGTTTCCAGAAAAAAATAATCGTCGCTCACGGTGCCGGCTTGCAGCAAAAACTCGTGCTTGCGGAGGTGCAGCGGCTGAAACTCGGTGGCAATGGCCTGGGCCTGCCCAGCGGTGAGGAGCGCAGTGCGCTGCAAAAAGGCGGCGAGCCCGGCGGTAGTCATACGGAAAGCTGGCAAACCGCTAAATGGCCCGCCACTGCGAAGGAACACTCGGATAGCCGGTCGTACTTTTGGAGTCATGCAAGCCACTGCCCCTACTTCCGCCGTTGTTGCCGGGCGCGACACCGCCGTTTTTGACCTCATCGCGCAGGAGCGCCAGCGCCAAACCCACGGCCTGGAGCTGATTGCCTCCGAAAATTACGTTTCCGACCAGGTGATGGAGGCGCAAGGCTCGGTGCTCACCAACAAGTACGCCGAGGGCCTGCCTGGCAAGCGCTACTACGGTGGCTGCGAAGTAGTTGACCAGGTCGAGCAGCTGGCTATCGACCGCGTAAAGGAGCTTTTCGGCGTGCAGTGGGCCAACGTGCAGCCCCACTCGGGCGCCCAGGCCAACGCGGCCGTGATGCTGGCCTGCCTCAGCCCCGGCGATAAAATTCTGGGCTTCGACCTCAGCCACGGCGGGCACCTTACGCACGGCTCGGCGGTCAATTTTTCGGGCAAGCTCTACCAGCCCAGCTTCTACGGGGTGGAGAAGGAAACCGGCCTCATCGACTGGGACAAGGTGGTGGACACCGCCCGCCGCGAGCGCCCCAAGATGATTATCTGCGGCGCCTCGGCCTACTCGCGCGATTGGAACTACGCCGCCCTGCGCCGCGCCGCCGACGAGGTAGGCGCCCTACTGCTAGCCGACATTTCGCATCCCAGCGGCCTCATTGCTAAGGGCTTGCTCAACTCGCCCTTCGAGCATTGCCACATCGTAACCACCACCACGCACAAGACTTTGCGCGGCCCGCGCGGCGGCCTCATCATGCTGGGCCAGGACTTCGACAACCCCTTCGGCCTGAAAACTCCGAAAGGCGAAATCCGCCCCATGTCGGCGTTGCTCGACTCGGGCGTGTTCCCCGGCACGCAGGGCGGCCCCCTGGAGCACGTGATTGCCGCCAAGGCCATCGCCTTTGGCGAAGCGCTGGGCGAGGGCTACACCCGCTACGTGCACCAAGTGCAGAAAAATGCCCAGGCGCTGGCCCAGGAATTCCTGCGCCGCGGCTACAACATCATCTCGGGCGGCACCGACAACCACTTGATGCTCATTGACCTGCGCTCAAAGGGCCTGACTGGCAAGCTGGCCGAGAACACCTTGGTGCAGGCCGATATCACCATCAATAAGAATATGGTGCCCTTCGACGACAAGTCGCCTTTCGTGACGAGCGGCATCCGTATCGGCTCAGCCGCCGTAACTACCCGCGGCTTGGTCGAAACCGACATGACACGCATTGTGGAGCTGATTGACGAGGCCCTCACCCACCACGCCGACGCCAGCCGCCTCACCGGCGTGCGCCACCAGGTAAACGAGTGGCTGCAAGGCTACCCGCTGTTTCAGGCGTAAGCGCGGTGGCTGCGTAAAAGGCTTTTGTCATTGCGAGCGCAACGAAGTGGAGCGCGGCAATCCTTCCTTTGTCGTTAGGATTACTATTCCTAGCGCGAAGGAAAGATGGCCGCGCTCCACTTCGTTGCACCCGCAATGACAGGCGGTTATTAACATACTCACTACCTACACGTTGGCTTCTCCCACTCAAAAATTTCAGCAGAACCGCGCCGCCGCCGAAGGCGAAGCGGAGATGTCGTTTATCGACCACCTGGAGGCGTTGCGTTGGCACATCATCCGGGCGGCTATTGCCGTGGTGGTCTTTTCGCTGTGCGCCTTTTTTGCCAAAAACTTTCTGTTTCACGACCTGATTCTGGGTCCGTCGCGCTCGGATTTCTGGACGTACCAGACGTTTTGCAAAATCGGGCACTACTTCGGCTCCACCGATTCGTGCGATAACCAAGTCAACTTCATTATCCAAAACCGGGAGATGAGCGGGCAGCTGACGATGCACATCAGCACGTCGTTTATCGTGGGCATCTGCTTTGCTTTTCCGTACCTCTTTTGGGAATTATGGCGCTTCATCAAGCCGGGCCTTTACCCCCACGAGCGGGCCAATTCGCAGGGGGCGGTTTTTTTCGTGTCGGTGTTGTTCATTCTGGGCTTGCTGTTTGGCTACTACATAGCTGCACCGCTGAGTATCAACTTCCTGGCTTCGTACACGGTGGACCCTACCATCCAGAACCAGATTGACTTGCAGAGCTACCTGAGCACGCTCACGACCATGACGCTTTCGTGCGCCTTCGTGTTTGAGCTGCCCATGATAGTGTTTTTCCTGGCCAAGGCCGGCCTCGTCACGCCCGAGCTGATGGTGCTCTACCGCAAGCACGCCATCGTGGTCATTCTTATCATCGCGGCCATCATCACGCCGCCCGATATTTCGGCCCAGATTATCGTCACCATCCCCATCCTCATTCTCTACGAGCTGAGCATTCACATTGCTCGCGTGGTGCGTCGTAATAGCGCCGCCCGCCTCAACCAGGAGCTGGCCTTAGCCAACCGCCAGGGTCAGTAAAGCAGGAAAATTGCTACGCAACGGCGTCCGGTTGAGCGAAGGCTCGGTCGGACGCTTTTGCGTTAGAGCGGTCCTATTTCTTAAGCTGATAAGCCTGCGGCACGCCAGATACCGGCTCGTAGCGGCCAAACACGCCGGGCAGCAGGTAACGCAGGCGGGGCAGCAGCCCGGCCTGGTCGATGAGGTAGGTGGGTGGGTGCGGGCCCAGACTGCGCGCCACCCGCACCACCGCCGCATACTCGGTGAGGTGGTCAAAATCGGTAGCGGCCAGAGGCCAATCGAGATAGGGCCGGGCCGCTGGGTGCGTGAGGTAAGGCCGGCGGTCGGGACCCAGCACCAGCACCGGCTGCCCGGCCGCCAGGCGGCGGTAGGCGGGGTTGGGCTGCGGGGCAAAAGCGCTTTCGGCGGGCAGGTGCAGCAGGCCGGGCAGCCCCGGCACCAAGTCGCGGTAGCGCAGCACCACCGTGAGGCCCACCATCAGCGCAAACAGTAGTTCGGGTGCCCAACCGAGTTGCCCCGGCAGCCGCTGCCACAAAAACAGACTGAGATAAGCGAGCGGCGGCAGCAGCAGCAGCAGCGAGCCGGGCGCCAGCCCGCGCCCCACCGCCAGCACGGCCAGCGCCACCAGCAGCCACACCAGCATCAACTGCCGAAACTTAGTCTGGAACACCAGGCCCAGCGCCGTGCCGCTGGCCCGCAGCAGCGCTAAAGCCAGCAGCCCGGCCGTACCGCCCAGCAGCGGCCAGGCTACGGCGGGCGGCAGGGCATCGGCCGCAGCCAAGGGCGCGCCAAAGCCCCGCTCCAAGTGCATCCAGCCAAAATTGGGCAAGGCCCCTACGTAGAGAAAAACCGTGGCCAGCAGCGCGTAGGGCGACAAAAAACCGCACACCAGCAGCAGGGAGCTGCGAAACGAGTTGGCGGCGAAAATGAGCACCGCAAACAGCCCCAGCGCCACAAACAGCGCCAGCGGCAGGTAGCACAGCGCCGCCAGCCCCACCAGGAAACCCGCCCGAAACAGCCGCCGGTTGTCGTAGCCCTCGCGCGAAGTGGGCAGCAACGCACTGAGGGCGAAGATGATAAACGTGTGCCCGATGAGCAGCGGCGACAGCGCATCGAGGTCGGCGCTGAGGCTGCCCACCACCAGGTAGGTAAGCGCCGCTAAGTAACCGCGCTCGGGGTGCACATCGGCGCGGTTGAGTACGGCGTTGAAGCGCAGTGCCTGCACCAGCAGCAAACCCAGCGCGGCGGCGCGGTATAGCAGCACCGGGCGGCTCCAGGCCAGCTCCAGCAGGCCGGCGGCGGCGGCGGCTAGCGGCGCGGTGCCGTCGTAGAGGTCGCGGTAGGGCCAGGCGCCGGCCGCCACGCCCTCGCCCAGCAGCAGCAGGCGCAGCTCGGCCGCCGTGAGGGGCAGACCCAGCCACAGCAGCGGCAGCCGCAGGGCCAGCACCAGCACCAGCAGCACCAGCAATTGGGCAGGAAGGGAGCTTTTAAAAAAGCGAAGCACGACAAAAAGGTAAATTGGCCCCGCAAAGGTGCGGGCGAAAAAGGCCCGGCGCGTCGGCGGCCCGCGCGGCCCGCCCGTTTGCGCGGCCCAGGGGCCACCCCGGCTGCGGGCCAGCCGCGTAGCGCCTGCGTTGCCGGGCAGTGTACCTTTGTGGTTTAGCAAGAAGTTATGGAAAGCAAACGACAGCAAAAAATGGCCAGCCTGCTTCAGCAGGAGCTGGCCCAAGTGCTTCAGCGCGACCTGCCGCATTTGTTCGGCGGCGGGCTGGTGCCCAGCATCAGCAGCGTGAAGGTGACGCCCGACCTGGCCGTGGCCCGCATCCACCTGAGCCTGCTTTTGGGCAACGACGCGCCCGAGCGGCTCGAAGCCATCAAGGAGCACACCAAGGAAATTCGCCACGCGCTGGGCAAGCGCATCCGCAGCCAGGTGCGCGTGGTGCCCGAGCTGACTTTTTACCACGACGACAGCGCCGCCTACGCCGCCCACATGGACGAGGTGCTGAGCAAGCTCGACATTCCGGCTGCTCCGCCCGAGGCTGATGACGACGACGCCCAGGCCGCCGCCCCGCGCCCGCGCCTGTTCAACCCCAAAAACGACGACTAGCCGCCCGGCTCCCTGGCTCTTGGCCTTCCTTTGGTTGCTCACTGCTCATTGTTGATTCCCTTTGTATTACGACCCGATTAAGCGCAGCCTTGGCAATGTATTCAACCGCTCGCCGTGGCTGCGGCGCCTGTTTTATCACCTGCTCGACTTGCTGCTGCTACGCACCTGGCACGTGCACCGCGAGCTGCGCAAGTGGGCCCGGGGCCGCACCCGCGAGCCGCTCGACATCCTGGATGCCGGCGCCGGCTACGGGCAGTACAGCTACTGGCTGAGCGGCATCAGCTCGCTGTGGCGCATCCTGGCCGTGGATGTGAAGGAAGAGCAGGTAGCCGACTCCAACAACTTTTTCCGGGCCATTGGCCGGCCGCAAGTGCAGTTTGCCGTGCAGGACCTCGTGCTTTATCAGCAGCCCAACTCGTTTGAGCTGGCCATCGCGGTCGATGTGATGGAGCACATTCTGGAAGACGTGGAGGTGTTTCGTAATATCCACGCTTCGCTCAAGGACGGCGGGATGCTGCTCATTTCCACGCCCAGCGACCAAGGCGGCTCCGACGTGCACGCCGACTCCGAAACGAGCTTTATTGAGGAGCACGTACGCGACGGCTACAACATTCACGAGATTCAGCAGAAGCTGCGCACCGCCGGCTTCGAGCGCATCGAGGCCCGCTACAGCTACGGCGAGCCCGGCCAGGTATCGTGGCGCCTGAGCATGAAGTACCCGATTCTGATGCTCGGCAAGTCGCGCTGGTTTTTCGTGCTACTGCCGTTTTACTACGCCATCACCTTCCCGTTCTGCCTGCTGCTCAACTGGTTCGATGCCCGCACCACCCACGACTCGGGCACCGGCCTGATAGTGAAGGCTTGGAAATAGACCACTGATTGGCCCGGATTAGAGCGGATTTCCCGGATTTTGTGGACGGCGCGCCCTACTCGGCTCGTAGTATTTAGTATAAGGCTGAGAAAATGAAGTTAGCAGGCTAGTAGAGCAAGCCCTGCACGGGTGAAGTAAACGGGCAATCGTCTGCAAAATCCGTGAAATCCGCTCTAATCCGTGCCAATCAGTGGTCCTGTGAACGTTCCTCTCCTCATTGCCCGGCGCTACTTTTTGTCAAAGAAGAAGCGCAACATCATTACCATCATCTCCAACATCTCGATGGTGGGCGTGGCGGTGGGCACGGCGGCGCTCATCATCGTGCTCTCGGTGTTCAACGGCCTCGAAGAGCTGGTGCGCTCGCTCTACGGCAAGTCGGACCCCAGCCTGGTTATCGCGGCCCGCGAAGGCAAGTCTTTCTCCGTCGATACCCTGCTGATTACCAAGATTCAGCGCACGCCCGGCGTGGCCCTGCTCACCGAGGTGATTGAGGACAATGCCCTGCTGCAATACCACGACCGCCAGATGGTCGTCAAGATGCGCGGCCTCTCCGATAACTACTTCGGCCAGATTCCCATCGACTCCAACCTCATTGCCGGCGACCACCGCCTGCGGCGCGGCGACCGCGAATACGCGATGGTGGGCGAGGGCGTGCAGCATGAGTTGGGCATCGCCCTCGACAACCGCCTGGCCCCCCTACACCTCCTCTACCCCCGCCAGGAGCCGGGCCGTAAAACGCTCAACATCAACCCCGAAAAGGCTTTTAATGAAGAAACTATCCTGGCGGGCGGCGTCTTCCAGATTGAGCAGCACCTCGACGACAGCTACCTGTTTGTGCCACTCAGCTTTGCCAAGCAGCTGCTGGGCTACGGCAACCGCCGCACGGCCCTCTACGTGCGCATCGGCGACAGCTTTAAGGCCGAAAAAGTAAAGGAGGAGCTGCGCGAGCGCCTCGGCCAAGGCTTCACGGTGCTCGACTCCGACGAGCAGCACGTGAGCCTGCTCAAGGCCATCAAGATTGAGAAGCTCTTCGTGTTTATCACCTTCGCTTTCATCCTGCTCATCGCCTCGCTCAATATTTTCTTCTCGCTCTCGATGCTCGTCATCGACAAGCGCAAGGACATTGCCGTGCTACAAGCCATCGGGGCCAATGAGCAGATGGTGCGGCGCACCTTTTTGCTGGTGGGCGCCATTGTGGCGCTGGTGGGCGCCGTTACCGGGCTTACGCTGGGCGTGGCCATTTGCTGGCTTCAGCAAACTTTCCACATCGTGAGCATGGGCATGGCCACGAGCGTGGTCGACTCCTACCCGGTGAAAATGCAGGCGTCCGATATCTTTTTTATCTCGCTGGCGATTATCTCCATCACCCTGGCCGTGTCCATCCGGCCCGCCCTCAATGCCGGGCGGATGCTGATTCGTGAGAATCTGTGAGCAACCTGACGACAATCGGACTTTTTTCGCGCCAATTGGCCCGGCAATGACGAAAGTCAATGCAGAATACCGCAGCCCTGGCTAACTTGCACGCTATCGTGCTCGGCTATGAATGTTTCTACTGCGCAACCTTTTCAACTCGTGTACTCGCTCTTTGCGCACGAGTATCTTGGTCACTTATTTACGGCGCACGTGGTGCAGCTTGGGCCCCGGGGCCAGCTGACCCTCCAGCACCAGACGGTTTCGGTTAAGAATGCCCCTGAGTTTGCGGCCGGCCTCGAAAAAGACGACTACGAGCTGATTGCCCTCTGCGACCAGCTTCAGCAGGAAGCCGTCATCAAAGAGTTCTGGCCGCGTAAAATCACGCCGGCCGAGTTTTTCCTGAAAATATATAGTCCAGACAAGGGCGATAAGCCCATGCAGGAGGCCATCGCCCGCTACGTGCAGTCGCGCCTGGGCCGGCTGCTGGCGGGCCTGCAAGGCAAGCAGGTATTCGTGATGGGCCGCGACGGCGAGCCCACCTGGCGCGAGCTGAAGCTGGCCCCGACGCCCGCCTCGGTCCTGTTTCACTTCCGGCGCAACGAGGAGGGCACGCACTACTTCCCCACCATCCAGTACCAGAATCAGAAACTCGACTTTCAGTTTAAGAACGCCGTGCTGGTGTGCCAGCAGCCGGCCTGGCTGCTGATTGAGGACGTGCTCTACTGCTTCCGCCACGACGTGGACGGTCGCAAGCTGCAACCCTTTCTCAATAAGAAGTTTATCGTGGTGCCGCGCGCCGTGGAGAAGAGCTATTTCCAGAAGTTCGTGGCCCCGCTCATGGAGTCGTTCGACGTGCACGCGCGCGGCTTCGACATCCGTACCGAGCGCTACCTGGCCCGGCCGCACCTCACGTTTTCGGATGTGCCGCCCGGCCCGGCGGCGGGCACCCCGGTGGTGCCCGTGCGCCCGCCCGGCCCGCCCCGGCGCGGCCGCATTCCGCTGCCCAAGCCCGTCGTGGTGCCCGGCATGGGCACCGACGAGGCCCCGCTCTTCTTCTCGCTCACCTTCCGCTACGGTGCCTACGACCTGCCCCTGACCCCACCGCGCACCATGAGCGTGCAGTTGGAGGAAGATGCGGACTCCTACATCTTTCGGCGCCTGCTGCGCTCGGCCAAGGAAGAAAATGACCGCGCCGACGAACTGCGCCAGCGCGGCCTGCCGCTCGACGCCGAGGGCCACGCCGCCCTTCCCAAGGCCGATGCCTTCCGCTGGCTGCACGACAACGCGCCCGCGCTCTCGGAGTTGGGCTTCCAGGTGCAGGGCGCGGCCACGGCCAGCCAGGACTATTTCATTGGCTCCGTGCGCGTTGACGTGGGCATTGAGGAGCGCGGCGACTGGTTCGACGTGCGGGGCACGGTGTGGTTTGGCGATTTCGCGGTGCCTTTTATCCGGCTGCGGCCCTACATTTTGCAGCGCCGCCGCGAGTACCGCCTGCCCAACGGCCAAGTCGCCTTCATCCCCGACGAGTGGTTTACAGACTACCTCGAGCTGTTTGCCTTTGCCGAGGAAACCGACGACCAGCCGCTGGCCCTGCGCCGCCACCACCTCTCGCTCATCACTGATTTAGAGGCCGATAACCTGGCCACCGTCACGCTCACGCGCCGCCTCGAAAAGCTGCGCGACTTCGCGGCCGTGGAAGACCGGCCGCTGCCGGTGGGCTTCCGGGGCACGTTGCGGCCTTACCAGCAGGCCGGCTACAACTGGCTGCGCTTTGTGCAGGACTACCACCTCGGCGGCTGCCTGGCCGACGATATGGGCCTGGGCAAGAGCGTGCAGGCCCTCGTGATGCTGATGGAGCGCCAGGAAAGCGGTGCCGCCAAGGGTGCCGCCTCGCTGCTCGTGCTGCCTACCTCCTTGGTACACAATTGGATGAATGAGGCGCGCAAATTCACGCCCACCCTGCGGCTGCTAGCCTACACCGGCACCTACCGCACCAAGGACGTGGCCCAGTTTGCCGACTACGACATCGTGCTGACCAGCTACGGCATCGTGCGCCTCGACACCGAGCTGCTGGCTTCGTACCAGTTCGACTACGTGATTCTGGATGAGTCGCAGGCCATCAAAAACCCCAGCTCGACTACGGCGCAGGCCGTGCGCAAGCTGCGGGCGCGCCACCGGCTCATCCTCACCGGCACGCCGGTCGAGAACAGCACGATGGATTTGTGGTCGCAGATGTCGTTTATCAACCCCGGCTTGCTGGGCACGCAGGCGTTTTTCCGCAAGGAGTTCGTCAAGCCCATCGAGAAGCACCAGGACGAGAGCCGCACCCGCAAGCTACACGCGCTCATCAAGCCCTTCGTGCTTCGCCGCCACAAAGCCCAGGTAGCCAGCGAACTACCCGCTAAAACCGAGCACCTCAGCTACTGCCCGCTCACCGACGAGCAGCAGCAGTTTTACGAAGAAACCAAGAGCTTTTACCGCAATAAAATCCTCGAAAGCCTGGATGGCCACGCCCCGACCCCGGCCGGCGGCACCCAGCTCATGCTGCTCCAGGGCCTCACCCGCCTGCGCCAGATTGCCAACCACCCGCGCCTGGCCAATGAGGAGTACGACGGCGAATCGGGCAAGATGCGCGAGATTCTGCGCATGATTCGGAGCGTGGTGGCCGAGGGCCACAAAGTACTCGTCTTCAGCCAGTTTGTGCAGCACCTGAGCCTGGTGCGCGCCGGCCTCGACGAGCGCCAGCTGGCCTACGCCTACCTCGACGGCCACACCCGCGACCGCCAGGGCGAGGTAGCCCGCTTTCAGGAAACGCCCGACCTGCAAATCTTCCTCATCAGCCTCAAGGCCGGCGGCGTGGGCCTCAACCTCACCGCCGCCGACTACGTGTTCATCCTCGACCCGTGGTGGAACCCGGCCGTGGAGGCCCAGGCTATTGACCGCGCCCACCGCATCGGCCAGCAGCGGCCGGTATTCGTGTACAAGTTTATCAGCCAGGGCACGGTGGAAGAGAAAATCCTGGCCCTGCAAAAGCGTAAGCTCAAGCTGGTGAGCGACTTGATAACTACCGACGAAGCCGTGATAAAGTCGCTGACGCGGGAGGATATCGAGGAGCTGTTGGGATAACGCGTGCTTGACAGGGCGGCTTACATAATCGCGCCCGTATAAGATGCGCGCCTCGCCGCTGGCAAATAATCGCCGGGCGGCGAGGCGCGGTATATCCCCAACCCGCCAATTGTCGTTAATTGCAGGGCAGATGGCCGCCGCGTTGGCGCCTGCTGCTCTTCGCTTATGCACGCTCGACTACCGGCAGCCCGTTTTATCCCCTACTCCACCCTCCTGCCATTGGCGGCGCTGCTGCTCGGCGGGGCGGCGCTCAGCAGCTGCGGCGGGCCGGACAAAACCACCGAAAAAGCCGCCAAAACCACCAAAATGCCCGCGGCAGCCATCAGCCAGGTGAGCGTATTCGTGGATGCTTCGGCGGGGATGCGCGGCTTTATGCACCCCAACAAGCCGGGTGAAACGGGCAGCCAGTTTCAGCGCTCCGTCACGGAGGTACTCAGTAATATCAACGACCAGCGGGCCACCAACCAGACGGCCCCGGCCTACTACTTCGTACAGGAAAGCACGGCCAAAGACCCGCGCGTGCTGCGCCCCAGCAGCTACGCCGAACTGAGCAACACCGTGAGCACGGGTATTCAAAACCCCGCGCTGGGCACCGAGATGCCCACCATGCTGCGCGAAGTCCTGAAGCTGCAAAAAGGCAAGCCCGGCGCCGTAAGCGTCGTCATTTCCGACTTCATTTACGCGCCCCAGGACCCCAAGCAAACCTGGAAAGTAAAGACCGACGTGAAGGACGCTTTGAGCGAAGCTTCGGCCCAGGACTTAGCCGTCAGCATCTTCGCGGGCACTTCCGAGTTTCGGGACAAGTTTTTCCCGGGCAACCGCACGCGATTTCAGGTACTTAATGGTAGCCGCCTGCCCTACTACGTGTGGGTACTGGGCCAGCCGGCGGCCGTGGCGGCGGCCACACCGTTTTTACGGCCCCTGCTCGGCGCGGGCTTCGAGCGGGTGAGCTACAACCTGCCGCCGCCGGCAGCGGCGGTGTTTGAGCATTTTGGCAACGTTGGCGACTGGTATGCCGACAAAACTGGCAGCCGCCAGACCCAGCCGCTCACCCTGCATTTTACTAATAACCTATCGCGCCAGCAGCCCGCCGAGTTTGTGCTGGGCCTCGACCTCACGAACGCCCCAGCGGCCGAGGCGGCTAGCCTCCCCAAGCAATTGCACCTGGATGAGGCCGGCACCGGCGCTACCCTGACCAAAGTATGGGCCGCGCGCGACGAGCCCAAGGCGCCCAGCAGCCCTTCGCTGCCCACCTACACGCACCTGGCCAAGATTCACCTGGAGCGCCTACCCGGGCGCAAGGCCACTACGCTGCGCCTGGTGCTGCCCCGCACCCAGCCCGCCTGGGTAGCTAAGTACACCACGCTGAACGACAGCAACATTGCCGCGCAGGGCCCTAAGACCTTCCTGCTAAGCGAAGTGCTGCAAGGCGTGCAGGACTACTACGACCAGCAGCCCGCCGGGCGCGAAACCTGGGCCCTGCCCATCCACTTGCAGGCGGCCGACTAAGCCGGCCCGTTTCTTGCCCAGCCGGCGCTGGCCTGGGCCTCCTCCTTTTCCCAAAAACCTATTCTTCCTTTCATGTTTCAAAAGCTGTTTACCACGCTCTACCAGGCCCTGCTGGGCACCGCCGAGCCATCGTCGCTGATTCCGGTGTACCAAAAAAGCATTTTTCCGGGCGTGGGCCTGGGCACGCTTTTCGGCGTATCACTGGGGGCAGCGCTGCTGTTTTACGTCATTCTCAACCGCGTGCTGACCACGTCCTTTTACAAGACGTCGCACTGGTTTATTATGCTGTTGCTCACGGCCATTGGCTCGGCTATCCTGGCCTATTCGCAGGCCCGCTCGGTGGTGTATGCCAGCCTGGACGGCGAGACGCTGGGCACTATTGAAAAATCGGCCTACGACCGCTACGTCCTGGGTTTTCTGGTGGTGAATGCGCTGTACGGGGCCTTGTTTTTCGTGCTGTGGTCGTTTGTGGTGAAGCCGCTGTCGGTAAGCGCCCGCACTACGCCGGTGCGCTGGCCTAATTAATCTCCGCTTTTAGCTAATAGCTGTTAGCTATTAGCTTTTTCCATTCTCAATCGCTACTTGCCCGGCGCTAACAGCTAATAGCCAGTAGCTAACAGCTAATCTACATGTCCACGCTTTATATCTTCGGCATTGGCGGCACGGGGTCGCGGGTTATCCGCTCGCTCACGATGCTGCTGGCGGCCGGGGTCGAACTCAAGAATTGCGACCGGGTGGTGCCCATCATCATCGACCCCGACGCCACCAACGGCGATAAGCAGCGCACCATCGAGCTACTCAAAACCTACCAGCGGCTGCGCGCGCAGCTCAAGCCCGCAGCGCCGGGCAGCAGCACGGCCGGGCAGTTCTTCGGGGCTGATATCCAGACGCTGGCCTCGCTGGCGCGTCCCGGCGAGCAGCGCGACGCCCGGGTGAAAGACACGTTTGAGTACAGCTTTAGCGGCATGGAAGAGCCGTTGCGCGACTACCTGCGCTACCACAGCCTGCCCGTGGAAAGCCAATATCTGGTAGACCTGCTTTTCGACCCGAAGAGTCTGGATGAAAACCTGAAAGTGGGCTTCAAGGGTAGCCCCAACGTGGGTAGCGTGGTGCTAAACCAACTCGTGGACTCGCCCGAATTTCAGTTTTTCGGCAATGAGTTTCGGGCCGGCGACCGTATCTTCTTCATCAGTTCCATCTTCGGGGGTACGGGTGCGGCGGGCTTTCCGCTGCTGCTCAAAAACCTGCGCGACCGCGACGCCAACCTGCCCCACATCGAGCTATTGAATACGGCGCCCATCGGGGCGCTCAGCCTACTGCCCTACTTCAGCCTGAAGAATGAGGATAGCAGCGCCATTGATTCTAACACCTTCATCACCAAGACGAAGGCTGCCCTGGCGTACTACCAGCACAACCTGACGGGCTTGAACGCCATGTACTACCTCGGCGACCAGGCGCAGAAGCAAAACGACAACCACGAGGGCGGCATTAGCCAGCAGAACAACGCGCACTTCATCGAGGTGGTAGGCGCGCTGGCCGTGCTCGACTTTCTGGATAAGCCGGCCAGCATTGCCAACGAGGAGCATTTTTACGAGTTTGGGCTGGAGCGCGACGAAAGCGACCTGCGCTTTGAGCACTTCGACCGCCGCCAGACGCTGCCCCTAGTGGGCGAGGCACTGACGCGCTTCCACTTCTTTGCTACCTGGCTGCAACACCACTTGGGCGAAACGATGTCGGCCACGTACGCTACCAACCTGGGGCTGAAAAACGCCTGGGACCGCGACCCTTTTTACCAGGATTTGCGCCGATTCCTGTTCGATTATAACTCGCCCGACCGGCAGTTTATCAGCTACACCGCCTGGCTGCGCGAGTTGCGCGACAATGCGCGGCGCTTCCGGCCCTTCAACCTGCGCGACGGCTACGACCCACAAAACCACTGGGATAGCATGGCCGACCTGCTGGAGCCGGACTTCGACAAGGCGGTAGCAGGCAAAGAATTGAAAAAGAAGGGTTTGTTTGGCAAGTCGGACGTTATCGACCCCAAGCAGATTCGGGTGATGCTCGACAAGCGCCTTAGCCAGGCTGTGACCAACGACACGGCCAGCTCACCGGCCACGGCGCTGGTGCGCACCTTCAGCGAGGTGATGGACGAGGTGGTGAGCGGCCAGCAGTTGATTTAATACGCACAAAGTCAAGAGAATAATAGACCGTCATGCCTATCTGGCGGCCACGCAGTGAAGCATCTCGCTCGCTTCGTCGCTGACGATTGAATTACTAATTCACGCGAGATGCTTCACTGCGTTCAGCATGACATTGCCTTTTGTTGTTGCTGAACTTATCGCTTTTAAGCAGTAGTAAAACAGTAGATTATGAGTAATATCCTTCAGCTTATTGACCGGGGCAAACCTACTTTGCGCGGCTGGCAGGAGTCGGACCGCATTACGGCCGGCGAAGCCGAAAAAATGCAGGACCCCGCCGGCGATAATCCGCGCCGCACAGCTACGGCCATCCCTACGCCGTTTGGGCGGATGCATTTGCTCGAAACAGCCTTCAAGTTCGTGCGCCAGCAGCCGCAAGGCAACTCGCTGTACCATCGGCTGGTGTCGCAGTGCTGGGATATGCTGGAGCTACTGTTCTACAATAAAGCCACCGATGCTTACCGGCTGCGCTTTGTACCCTGGGCCAAGCAGGAGCAGGTAGACCAGTTGCGCCAGAGCCCCGAGCCGCGCATCCGGCTGCTGGGCAACACGTTGCGGCTGTACCTGAACGACCCGCACTTCCGCGATTTTGACACGCTGTATTTGATTTTTGCTGATAGCCGCGACGCCAGCGGGCGCGAAACCCGGCAATTGCTGGGCGGTACCTCGCCCTTCACGCTCGTGTTTGCGCACCCGGCCGTGCCGCGCCTCAACATGCAGCGCAAGGGCGATGGCAACGGCTTTTATTTCGACCAGCAAGTAGTGCCGCTGAATCAGCGGAGCGCCGAGTTTCAGACCTATTTATTCGGGCTGTTTGAGGTGCACCCCGAGCTGCGGCAGGAGAATTTTGCGCAGTGCATCGCGCAGTTTCTGGCCGCTACCGACAAGGGCCGCGTGCAGCAGCTGGCCGAGTTGAAGCCGGCTGCCGCCGTATTTGAGCAGCCCTACGAGCCGCTGCGCGACACACTAGGCAACAACGTACAGGTGCGCGGCGTGACGCTGCTTAAGCTGGCCGAAGCGCAGCAGAAAACGTCGTCCGACTGGTTTATTCGCTTTAATGAGCGGGTAGCGCAAACCGGCAAAGTGCCGCTGGTGCTGATGCCGGGCCTGGACCTGCGCCGCAGTGATTACTTCGGCGGCACGGCCGGCACCGACCAAACCGTGGTGCAGTGGGGCTACGAAAACCAAGCCCTCGAAGAGCGCCGCCTCGAAACGCTGGGCGTGCAGTACCCTTTCCTCACGGTCAATGACTTTCTGGAAGACCGGCTGCTCGAAGTGCCTTTTGCGGTGAATACCGAGCGCTACTACTTTGGGCAGGTGCAGCCCGAGCCGGGCGCCCGGCCCGAGGACCGGCCGCTGCGTTTCCTGCTGCCCATCAAGCGGGCGTGGTTCACCTATTTTGAGCCAGCTGACCTAGACAAACAGCTGCGCCTGACGCTGTTCGACAACCACGTGCAGGTACGGCTGGCCGTGCCCGTATCGAGCGGGCGCGAGGTGGTGTACGAGCGCAGCTACTACTTCCGCCCCGGCCCCGGCCAGGGCGCCGATGCCCCCGTGGAGGCCGTGCGCAGCGACTCGCCCAAGACGCCCTACCGGGGTGGCCGGGTAAGCGCCCGCCTCGACGTGGGCGTGTTTCCGTTCTACAAGTTTGAGGGCGCCAACGCCCGCGACAACGGCCCCTACTACGTGCAGCTGGCCGACCAGAACGAGGGCGCCGACCTAGCCCAATTGCGCTTTTACCAGGGCAGCCAGGCGCTGCCGGCGTTGGTACCGGGCGGCACGCGCGGCGTACGCACCCGCCAGCGCATGGGCCGCAACCCGCGCGGCCCGGCCAGCACCTACTACGAGGTGGTGGGCACGCATTTCGACTACATGGAGGTGAGCGCGCCGGTGAGCGGCTACTCGGCCGCGCCGGCGGCCACGGGCTTGCTAGTGCCGCGCTGGCACACGGTGACGCCTGGCGCCCAGCGCTATACGTTTGCCGTGGACTTTGGTACCACCAACACGCACGTGGCCTACGCCACCGGCGAGCGGCCCGAGCCCCAGCCCTTCCGCATCGCCAACGAGCGCGAGATGGAAGTGGTAATGCTCAACCGCCCGCTGCCAGCCACCGACTTCGTGCTGCCCAAGCGCTACGGCTCCGACAGCTTCGGCATGATGCCGCTGGCCGATACGCTGCGTAACCGCGAGTTTGTACCGGCTTTCATCGGCATTGAGGGCGCCGAGTCGGCATTTCCAATTCGGACGGCCACCTGCGAGTCGCCGGCATTCATCAGCGAGGGTAACCCGCTGCTGTTTGGCAGCATCAACATTGGCTTTTACCTGAGCCGCGACGGCTTTCTCTACAACCACCCCGAGGATGGCCGCTACCGCACCAACCTGAAGTGGGACACGGAGGGCAGCGAGCGGGCGGCCGGCGTCGAGCGCATCCGGGCCTACATCCGCGAATTGCTGCTGCTTATCAAGCACAAAGTGGCGCTGAATGAGGGCGATGTGCGCGCTACGCAAGTGGTGTGGTCGCGCCCACTGAGCATGAAGACCGTGGCCCGCCGCGACTTTCACGACATCTGGCATCAGGAATTTGAGCGTGTGTTTGGCGAGGAGCCGGGCCAGCGCTTGGCCGACCTCAGCGAGTCGTGGGCGCCGTACCTGTACCTCACCGACCGCCACACCGACGGCGGCATTGTGCCTTCCGACCGCGATAACGTGGTGAACATCGACATTGGCGGCGGCACCACCGACGTGCTGCTGCTACGCGGCAAAAAGCCCGAGGCTACGTTCTCGTTCCGCTTTGCCGGCGACGTGTTGTGGGGCGACGGCGCCTTTGGCGGCGCGCGCCAGCAAAACGGCCTGCTTTATTACTACGTGGCCCGCACCGCCAACAAGCCCGTGAGCCAGGAGGCGGCCGCCGCCCGCGAGGTCGTGCGCGCCGCTCTGGAAAGCAAAGCCGGCTCGGCCGATGTAGTGAGCTTGCTGTTCAATTTCGATAAGCAGCTGGAATTCAGCCGCGAGCTACGCAGCGCGCGGCAGCTGCGCATTGTGCTGCTGCTGCATTACGCGGCGATAGTCTACCACGTGGGGCAGGTGTGCCAGGCCCGGCAAGTGGCCGTGCCGCGCCACTTGTGCTTTAGTGGCAAGGGCAGCACGTATTTGCGGATGCTCGACCTCGACCCGCACCTGAGCACGCTCACCGAGATTGGCAAGCTGATTCTGGAGTTTGCGGCTGGCCAGCCCGCACCGTCCGATTTCCGCCTCACGCTGGTGGGCCAGCCCAAGGAAGCCACCGCCAACGGCTCGGTGCTCTGGAAGCTGGCCGGCGGCGACGCCGCCCAGGCCAAGGCCCCGGCCGAGTTTGTGCTGGCCGGCGTGCTGCCCGCCGATGCGCCCGAAGGCCCGCCCCGCGCCTTCACCCTGGCCGAGGCCGAGAATGATACCATTGAGGATGAAGTAATTGCCAATGCCCGGCGCTTGGTGCGCTTCATCACGCATGACTCGCCCGAGATTCGCGGCCTGCTCGACGAGTTGAACGTGGAAATCGACCCCGATTTCGTGTACAACTTCTTGGATGGCAAGCTTAAGGACAGCCTGCGGGCCGGCCTCAACTCGCTGCGCGACAACGGCACCAACGCCGATGACCGCCTGCCGGAAACCCTGTTTTTCTTCCCGTTCCGCGACGCGCTGTTCCAGTTGGGCCGCGAGCTTTTCAAGCGCTACTATGCTTCGCAATCAAACTAAGCGCGGCGCTATGTTGGGTGGGCTGGCAGTGGCTATGCTGCTGGCCTACCCGGCCCCGGCCCAGAACCCGACGGCAGCGCCCCTGGCCTCCAATGTGCCGCCGCCCGATGTGCGCGCCCGCATGTGGGCCGCCACCGCCCGATTTGTGTACGGCAACGACCCCGACCTGGCTACCCTGCGTCCGCAGCTGCTACAAACCATTGACAGCAGCAGCGTGAAGGGCTTTGGGCACAGCCTGGACAATGCCGTGCGGCTGGAAAAAAGAGCGGCGCCCAAGCAGGGTCACATGCTTAAGTTTCAGGAGCTGTTTAAGCTGACCAGCAATAAGAGTACGCAGCTGGCCGACTTACCCACCAACATTGCCAACGCGCTGCTGGAAAACAAGCCGACCCGGCGCACGGAGCCGGCCTTCATCCAGCTGCGCAACCAGCTGCACCAACTGGCTGACCCCAACGCGCCGGTACCCGCAGCCGCACCCGTAGTGACTGACACGCCGGCCGTGACCACGCCGCGGCCCGCCGTGGCGCCAGCCAATGCGGCCGCTACTTCCACCCCTACTTCTACCCCGATGCTGACTTACCTGGCGCTGGCGCTTTCCGTTATTAGCCTCTTGGTAGCGCTTTTCAAGGGCAACTCGCGGGGCCGGCACCGGCACAGCGCGGCAGCGGCTCCCAGCCTCTCCAGCCTGACTGATGAGATGCGCGCCGAAGTGCGCACGATGGTGCAGCGCGAGGTAGGCAAGCTGCCCGGCGCCCGCCCCGCCCCAGATGCGCCAGCCCAGCCTAAGCCAGCAGCGGCGGCTCCCGCCGCGCCTAAAGCGGCCCCCACTACCCCACCGGTAGCAAAAACTGCACCTGCGCCACCGGCCCCAGCGCCCGCGCCGGCCCCCGTAGCAGCTGAGCCAGCCAAGCCGGTAGCGCCTGAGCCCACGCCCGCCGCCGCTACTCCGGCCCCGGCCGATGACTTTTTCACCGTAAACTACCCGGTGGATGCTGCGCCTGCACCGGCCGCCGGGCCTACGCGCACGCGCTATGCCAACCAGCCACCGCTCAATGGCGAGTTTCAGCGCAACAGCTTGGCGGATGCGCCGGCGTCGTACACCATCTTTGAATTGACGAGTACGGAGGCCAGCCCCGACCAGGCGCAGTTTGTGGTGGCTGGCAACTCCGCCGGGCACGCCGGCTACATCGGCAGCCACCAGAATATTCTGGGCGGCGCCTGCACGTACTCCTATCCGAAGGGTGGCGTGTCGCGCATCATTACCGAAGTGCCGGGCACGGCCCAGCGCACGCCCGGCGGCGATTGGCAAATCATGCAAAAAGCCCAGATTCGGTTTGAGTAGCTTCTAACTTCGCAGCATGGAAGTTTTGGAGTGGCTGGCGCTGGCTGGCATCATCGGGTTACAGGCGCGGGCGTTCTGGCAAAGCCGGCTGGCCACCACCCAGTTGGCCGAGCTATTTCCGCCGAGCAGTGCCCTGCGCCTGACCCGCCACCAGGACGAAGCCACCAGCCAGCTAGTAGATGTACTGCTAGCCACCGGCGCCACGCCCGACTTTGAGTTGGTGGAGCGCGACACCAACGCCTACCTACTCAAAAACAAAGGCACCGCCGACTTCGACATCCTGCAAAGCATTGCCGAGCGCCGCGCCGTGGCCCTTGATAATGAGGTGCAGGGCGGCACGTCGGCCCCGCTCTACATCGGCCTGATGGGCACCTTTTTGGGGGCCATTCTGGGTTTGGCGGGATTGCTGGCGGGCAGCGGGCGCTTTGATGAAGCGGGCATCCAGGGCTTTTTGCGAGGCGTGACGGTGGCCATGATTGGCAGCCTCTGCGGGCTGGGCCTCACGCTGTGGGGCAATGCGCTCTACAAGGCCGCCCACCGCCAGGCCGAGCAGCGCCGCAACGATTACTACACGTTTTTGCAGGTGCAGTTGCTGCCCATTCTGCACTCCGATATGGCCGGCAGCCTGGGCAGCCTCAAGGCCGTGCTGGATGCGTTTAACCAGGAATTTCTCAGTAAGATTTACGAGTTTGGCCCCATTGTGCGGGCGCTGAACGAGAACATCAGTACCCAAAAAGACTTTCTGGAGCAACTCCAAAAAGTGGGCTACACCCAGATGGCCGACGCCAGCATTCGGGTGTTCGACAAAGTGGCGCAGAGTGCGCATCACTTCGAGAATTTCCTGGCCTACCAGCAGGAACTGAACAATATGCTGCGCAACGGCGGTGAGGTAGCCGGCAAAATCAGCGCGCTGCTCGGCCGCCTCACCGGCCTCGAAACGGGCCTCAACCAAGTGCCGGCCCTGGTGCAGCAGCACGCGGGCACGGTTCAGGCCCAGCTTCAGTTCTTTCGCCAAAATCAGACCGAGCTTGACCGGCTGGCCCGGCAGTCGGAGGTATTTATGGACACTCAGTACCACGAGCTGTCGGCCGTGATGCGCCAGCGCATGGCCGTGCTTACCCAGGAAGCCGACCAGGCCGCCCAGGTGTTGGAAGACCATTTTCAGGCGCTCAACAAAGACAATGTGTACGAGCGCATTGTGCAGTACCTCAGCCCATTCAGCGAGCTGCCGGCGCAGCAGAAAGCCCTCAACCAGCTGCAAGAGCGCCAGGCCCAGCAAACGGCGCTGGCTATCCAGGGCCTACAAACGCGCCTGGCGGCCGACTCGGCTTTGCAGCAGCAGCTCCTGGCGCAGGTGACGCGCACCAACGCGGTGCTGGAGCAGCTCACCCAACGCAGTTGGCTTCAGAAGGCGCTGGGCCTGAACAGGAAATAACCGGCCCCGCGCATGAATCCCAACCGCCGCGACTTTTTCTGGCCGAGCTACGTGGACCTGATGACGGCCTTATTCCTAGTCATGCTCGTGCTGTTCGTGCTCAGCTACAAGCGCTTCCAGGACAAGCAAGCCAGCCTGGAGCAAGCCAAGGCCCGGCTCGAAGTACAGCTCAAGGAAAAGAAAAAGCTGGACGAGATTCGCGCCGCGCTCAGCCGGCTCGAAGACCCGCGCTACTTCGTGTACAACCAGCGCTACAAACGCTACGAGCTGAATTTTCCGGTCGAGTTTCAGCCCCAGCGCTACGACTTGCCAGCCGCAGCCCGTGAGCCACTCATTGAGGCCGGGCGCTTCCTACTCACGCAGATGCAGGCCCTCGACCGCGCCGACAACGTGCAGTACTTGGTAGTAGTGGAAGGCCGCGCCGCCAAAAACCCTAACCTGCCAGATACCGACCCGCGCAACCTCGACGGCGCGGCCGTGCGCCAACTCAGCTACAGCCGGGCAATGGAAGTAATCCGCCTCTGGGAAAGCGCCGGCCTGCGCTTCCCCACTAACCTGGAACTGGTGGCCGCCGGCAGCGGCTTCAAGGGCGTGGGCCGCTATTCGGGCCTGCGCGAAGAAGCTAAAAACAAGCGCTTCATCATCCAGATTCAGCCTAAAATCGGCTCATTGGGCAAGTAGCGCGGGCTTCGTAGTGCGTGCCTGAACGGTGGACGAACGGCACGAACTACAAAATCCGAGCTACCTGGCTATTCCTCAAACGAGTTGCTTAGCAGCTTTTCCTGCCGCATATACACAATCTTGTTGTCGGCGTTGAGGCGCACGCGCACCTGGGTGCGCAGCCGCTGGTATTTCTGGAGCGACACGCGGTAGAGGCGCATCCGCTCCACGTAGGTGGCGGTGCGGCTACCGTCGCTGGCCAGGTCGCTCACGTGCAGCGTGCCCGGCTCAATCTGACACACGGCATGTTGGTTATCAGGAAAGAAGCTGCGGGCCAGCTCGGCGTCGATGGCCGCCGGCGTCAGGTTTTGCCGGATGTAAAGGCGCTCGACTTGCGGCGCAAAGTGCGCGCTGGCATGCAGCGGCGGCGCGTTCAAATCGGCGTAGTAGCTAGCCATGGCGGCGCGCACTTGCAGGGCCGCTGCATCGTCGCCGGGCTCGGGCGCGGCAGCAATGGGCCGGCTGAAATCCGGGGCGGTGGCTTTAGTAGGCGCGGGCGCCGGGCTTTCATCAGCTACCGCTGCTTCCTCCTGGGCCGAGTCGGGAGTGGTGGCCGCTACCGGGGCGGTGGCGCGCGCCGCTTTGGCTTTGCGCTTTTTGGTGCGGCGGGTGGCTTTGGCTGGCTTGGTAGCTTTAGGCTTGGGCGGCGCGGCGGCGGGCGCCTCGGTAGCGGCGGGCTTGGCGCTGGCCAGTTCCTCATCGGGGTGGCTGGAGCTAGTAAAATAATACGCCAGCCCACCCACCACGGCCAGTAGCAGCAGCACTACCAGCCAACTGCGGCTGGCCGAAGCCGATGTGGGCGCCGCCGCTGGCCTGGCCCGGGGGGGGGCCGCTGGCGGCGCGGCCTGTACCGGTGCCGGCGCTTCGGGGTAGAAAGTAGGCGCGGGGGCGGGCGCCTGAGTTGGCGGCTCCGGCAGGGGCTCCGGGTAAAAAACCGGCGCGGGTGGCTCGGGCCGCGGCGACGAGGCCACGGCGGCCGGCACCTGGCGCAGCCGGGCCAGGTGCTCGTCGATGCGCTGGCGGGCAGCTAGCTCCTGGGCCGTGGGGCCGGCTACTACGGGCGGCGCCGCTGCCGGGCGCACCTCGGGCGCTGCCGCCGGGCTGGGCGGCCGGCTGAACATATCTAGCAGCGAGGGCAATTCCTCGGTGGACGGAGCGGGCACACGGGCCGGGGCGGGCGGCGGGGCCGGCGCGACGGGCTGTAATTTTTCTTTCAGCGTGGCAAACAGCTCGGGCGTGATGGCGCCGGCCGCCAGGGCGGCTTCCAGCTGCTGAAGTTCGGTGGGTTGGCCGGGCGAGGGGGCGTCTGACATGCGGGGCGCGGGCGGGTTTACGTTTCCTTCGTTTCCTTCCTCAGCCCGTACGTAAGAAGCCGGCGGGCCAGCCAAGATACCAGGCTGGCCGTGGCCACCGCTTTCTTGCCCGTCTTATGCACCTGCTTCTTCGTTTTGCCGTGGCCCAGCCGCCCGCCCAAGTGGCGGCCGGCTTCACCCAAGCGCTATTTGTGGCCCTGGCTCCGCCCTTCCCGAAGTTTCAGCTGCTTCGCTACGACGGCAGCCGCACCGGCGACACGGTAATTATCGAGTTGCAAGCTGGCCCCAAGCGCTGGCGCTGGACTTCGCTCATCACCGCCGACGGCGTATTGCCCGATGGCACGCACTACTTTGTGGATGAGGGCCAAACGCTGCCCGCCCCGCTGCGGCAGTGGCGCCACCGCCACCTCATCGAGCCCGCGCCGGGCGGGGGCAGCGTCATCGTGGAGGATATCACCTACGGCACCGGTCGCCGCTGGCTCGACTGGCTGCTGCGGCCCGCCATGTGGGCGCAGTTCAAGCTGCGCGGGCCGGTGTACCGCCGTTGGTTCAAGTAACTTTGCGGAGCTGTTAGCTGCTAGCTATGAGCTGTTAGCTTTTTTAGTGAGTTCTCAGCTGAATTATTGACGAGCGCTAACGGCTAATCGCCATCAGTTAACCGCTCAAGATATGCCCGCTACCGTCATCCTCAAGCCCGGTAAAGACCAGTCACCCCGCCGCCGCCACCCGTGGGTTTTTTCGGGCGCCATCGCCAAGCTGAAGGGCGAGGCCAAAGAGGGCGACGCCGTGGAGGTAGTGGCCGCCAGCGGCGAACTGCTGGGCACTGGGCACTTCTCGCCGGGCGGCTCCATCGCGGTGCGGCTCTTCGACTTTGGTTCTGAGGCCCAGCTACCTACGCCCGCCTTTTGGGAAGCCAAACTGCGCAACGCCTACCAGCTGCGCCAGCGCCTGGGCCTGGCCACGGCGGGCGGCATTACCGATGTATTCCGCCTCACCCACGGCGAGGGCGATGGCCTGCCCGGCCTCATCATCGACGTGTACGGCGACACGGCCGTTATTCAGGCGCACAGCCCCGGCATGTACCTGGCCCGGCACGATGTGGCCGCCGCCCTGCAAGCCGTGATGGGCAGCCGCCTGCGCGCCGTGTATGACAAGAGCGCCGAAACCGTGCCCGCCCAGGCTGTGCCCGACGCCCAGAACGGCTACCTCTTCGGTGAAAGCAGCGGCCGCGAGCACTTGGTGACCGAAAACGGCCACCAGTTTGCCGTGGACTGGGAAACGGGCCAGAAGACGGGCTTCTTCATCGACCAGCGCGACAACCGTGAACTGCTGGCCCGCTACGCGCCGGGCCGCCGCGTACTCAACACGTTTTGCTACACGGGCGGCTTCTCGGTGTATGCGCTGCAAGCCGGCGCCACGCTCGTGCATTCCGTCGATGCCAGCAAGAAGGCCATTGAGCTGACCGACCGCAACGCCCAGCTCAGCGGCCACCAGGACCGCCACGCCGCCTACGCGCAGGACGTGCAGCATTTCTTCAAAAATCCGGTGAGCGAGGAGCCCTACGACCTCATCATCCTCGACCCGCCCGCCTACGCTAAGCACCTGAGCGCCCGCCACAACGCCCTGATGGGCTACAAGCGCCTCAACCTGGCCGGCCTGCGCCACCTGGCGCCGGGCGGACTGCTATTCACGTTCTCGTGCTCGCAAGTCGTTAGCCCCGAGCTGTTTGAAGGCGCCGTGCTGGCCGCAGCCATCGAGGCTGGGCGGCCGGCGCGCATCCTGCACCGCCTCACCCAGCCTGCCGACCACCCGGTGAGCCTCTTCCACCCCGAAGGCGCGTATTTGAAGGGCTTGGTGCTGGCCGTGGAGTAGCGCGAACTTTGTAGTTCGCGCTACTCCACGGCCAGCAGAATCGCTATACTGGCGCGGGGACGCGAACTACAAAGTTCGCGCTACTGCGATAGGCGTGGGCCGGCGTTGGTCGTCCACGGCCACGAAGGTGAAGGAGCCCGTGACGGCCAGCAGGCGGTCCTCCGAGTACATCTGCTCCACAAATAATTCGACCCGCACTTGCAGGCTGGTGGTACCCACGCGCACCACGTTGCCAATCAGCTCGACGAGCGTGCCGCCGGGAATGGGGTGCGTAAAATCGACCTTATCGGAGGAAACCGTCACCATCTTGAGGCGCGAAAAGCGGGTGGCCGTGATGAAGGCTACCTCATCCATCATGTGCAGCGTGGCACCGCCAAACAGCGTATCGTAGTGGTTGACGGTGTTCGGAAAAACGGCTTTGAAGATGCGCGTTTCGGCGCGGGCAATCTGGTCAGCAAGGGCTAGCATGGGGCAGTGATAAAGAAAGGTGACGCGGGCGCGCCGCTCGCTTTTGCCGCCTTTACCCGCCCTAAGCCCTTCAGTCAGACCCAGCTACGCTACGCCCGGCCCCGCGCACGCGCAGCAGCCGGCCGCCGGCGTGCCAAACCTGATGCGGAGCCCCAAAGCGCGGAGGCAGCATCAAATGGCGGCCGGCAGGTCTCCTGACTTGGTGCCGGCCGGCAGCCCGTCCTTCTCAGCCGGCGCGGAGCCAGCCAATGGAACACGAGGGGCTGCGGCCCGGTAAGGCACTCACAGTAGCGCGTCTGTGCGGGAGTTTCACCCGCTTCCCTTTTCATTCCGCCTTCCCGGTCAGGAAGCCGAAAACCGGCCGCTGGTTGATTTTAAAAATCGAAGCAGCAGTAAACCGCCGCGAAGGTAGCGCGTATTTTCGGCGGGCCGGGGCAAACTTATCCCCCGGCCGTGGCGGTTAGCAGCTCAGTGTTTACGAAAAAGAAAACTTCGCCCTCGCGCCAGCCGGTGGCCATTATCGGGGCTGGGGTGGCGGGGCTGGCGGCCGCCGTGCGGCTGGCGGTGGCGGGCCACCCGGTCACGGTGTTAGAGGCCAGCGGCTCGTTTGGGGGCAAAATGCACCAGTTTGACCTGCCCGGCGGCTACCGCTTCGACGCCGGCCCGTCGCTATTTACGCTGCCGCAGCTGGTGGACGATATTTTCCGGCTCGCCCACCGCGACCCCGCCGACTATTTCCGCTACGAGCGCCTCGACCCCATCACCCACTACTTCTTTGCCGATGGCACCCGCCTCACCGCCTGGGCCGAGGCTACGAAGTTTGCCGCCGAGGTAGAAGCCAAGCTGGGCGTGCCGGCCGCGCAGGTCACGCAGTTTCTGGCCCGCAGCGGCCGGGCCTACGACGCCACGGCGGGCACGTTTCTGCACAAGTCTTTGCACAAGGCTGGCACCTACTTCAGCCCCGAAACCCTGAAGGCCGTGGCCGCCCTGCCCAGTCTGGGCCTCACGGGCACCATGCACGCGCGCCACGAAAAAGCGTTTGCCCACGACCCGCGCCTCGTACAACTATTTGACCGTTACGCTACTTACAACGGGTCGGACCCCTACCAGGCGCCGGCCACGCTCTCGCTCATTCCGCACCTGGAGCACGGCATCGGCGCGTTTTACCCCGAGGGCGGCATCTACGCCATTGCCAGCAGCCTGCACCGGCTGGCCGAGGAGTTTGGGGTGAAATTTCGATTCAACGAGCCCGTGCGCGAAATTCTGACGGCCGGCACCCTCGTCACGGGCCTGCGCACCGACCAAGACGTGTACGACTTCGGCCGCGTGGTCAGCAACATGGACGTGGTGCCCACCTACCGCCACCTGCTGCCCCACCAGCCGGCCCCCGAGCGCACGCTGGCGCAGCCGCGCTCATCGTCGGCCCTCATTTTTTACTGGGGCATCGGCCGCGAGTTTGCCGAGTTGGATTTGCACAACATCTTTTTCTCCGCCGACTACAAAGCCGAGTTCGACGCCATCTTTCAGCAGCACACCGTGGCCGACGACGTGACGGTGTACGTCAACATCACCTCCAAGAAAACGCCCGCTGATGCCCCATCCGGCCACGAAAACTGGTTCGTGATGGTGAACGTGCCCCACGACCAGGGCCAGGACTGGGCCGCCCTCACCACCCGCACGCGCCGCGTGGTGCTGGCCAAGCTCAGCCAAGCGCTGGGCACCGACGTGGAGCCGCTCATCCGGGCCGAAAAAACCTGGACGCCCCCCGGCATCGCCGCCGACACCTCGTCCTTCGGGGGCGCTTTATACGGCAGTTCCAGCAATAATGCGCTGGCGGCATTTTTACGGCATCCCAACTTTTCGGGCCGGCTGGCTGGGCTGTACTTTTGCGGCGGCTCGGTGCATCCGGGCGGCGGCATTCCCCTCTGCTTACTCTCGGCCAAAATAGTGGCCGAACTCATTGATTAATTATGAATTAGGAATTAGAAATTATGAATTCCTCCAAAGGAGCCAATTCTTAATTTCTAATTCCTAATTCATAATTCATAAAACCATGGAGTTTTCAAACTTACCCGCCCCGGCGGTTTCTACCGGGCGGCTGCGGCTGGCGCAGGGGCTGGTGCTGCTATTTCACCTCACGGGCTTCGTGGGGCTGGCTTTCAGCCAGGATAAATCCTTTTACCTGAAGTATACCCCGCTCACGCTGCTGCTCACGGCGGGGCTACTGGGCGCTTTTCAGCCGGCGCGCAACCTGTCGTTCTGGCTTTTTGTGGCTCAAACGTTTTTGCTCGGCATGGTGGCCGAGGTGGTGGGCACCAATACTGGCCTGCTGTTTGGGCACTATACCTACGGCGCCACGTTGGGGCCGCAGTACATGGGCGCGCCCTGGCTCATTGGCCTCAACTGGGTAGTAGTCACGTACCTGGCCGGCACGCTGGCCGCCTACCTGCCCGTGCCAGCGCTGGTGCGGGTGCTGGTGGGCGCGGTGCTCATGGTGGGCTTCGACCTGTGCCTGGAGCCGGTGGCCGGGCATTTCGACTTCTGGCACTGGACGGGCGAGTTGGTGCCGCTACGCAATTTCCGCGACTGGTTTATTCTAGCCTTTTTCCTGCAACTGCTATTCGTGCGCACGCCCTTCCCCAAGCGCAACGCCCTGGTGCCGCTGGTGTATCTGGTGCAGCTGCTGTTCTTCTTCGGCCTCACGTTCCTCGCGCGCTAGCGGGCTACCTGCCCGCTGAACTTTGTGGCGCTACCACTCGTCTTCGGCGCACATCCTTTTCCCATGCCCAGCTCTACTTCCTTCACCGCTACGCCCTCCGAAACGGGCCTGGCCTACCTTCGCCAACAGGGCATTACCGCCCCTAACGACGCGGAGCTGGCCCAGGCTTTCGGGCTGACGACCGCCGCGTTTCAAGCCCGCCACCCCACCCGTGCCGCCCTGGCCCACGACACGCTGGCCGCTGACCTGGAACGCCAAAAGCGTGACCATCAGCGATTATACGCCCACTACCCTACCCCGGTCGAGCGCCTCTATGGCCTCATCAACTACAGCATCGAGGACTTTTTGCACATCAGCCCTGGCTACCTGGCCGAGTTGGCCCAGTACCCGGTGGCCTGGCAGACCCTGCAAGACCACCTGACCACCTACTCTACCCCGCAGCTGCACCAACTGTTGAACGAAGGCATCCGGCAGGGTTTTTTTCGGAGTGACATTAATATTCAGCTCGTTACCATCATCCTCATTCAGCAGGTTAACATTGTGCTCACGCCGGGCATTTTTCCGGCCGGCAGCTTTCAGGTAGCCGAAATTTTTCGCAGCATCTTTTTGTATTATATCCGGGGCCTCTGCACAGAAGCCGGCGCGCAGCTAGCCGCCGCCCATTTCGCCCGCATCTGATTTATTCTTCTCCTGCGTTATCCCGGCCCCGCTGCCAACCCCGCCGGGGTTGCGTAGCGGGGCTGCTTTTTGGTATGGTTATGAAAAACCTGATTTTCTTCGGCGACAGCCTCACCGCCGGTCACGGCCTGCCGGCCGCCGCCAGCTTCCCGACCCAGCTCCAAACCCGGCTTGAGGCGGCCGGCCTCCCCTACCGCGCCCTCAACTACGGGGTGAGCGGCGAAACCTCGGCCGGGGGCCGCCAGCGGCTGCCCGCCGTGCTGGCCCGCCACGAGCCCGCCGGCTTCGTGCTGGCCCTGGGCGCCAACGACGGCCTGCGCGGCATCCCGGTGCGCGAAACCACCGCCAACCTCCGCTACATCCTGCACGAGGTGCGGCGCCAGTTTCCGACCGCCCTGCTGGTGCTGGCGGGCCTAGAGTTTCCTTTCGACCTCGGGCCGCTGGGCGTGCCCGGCCTCGGCCGCTACGCCCAAGAGTTCAGCGGCCTGTTTGCCACGCTGGCGGTCGAAGAGCAGGTGGCCTTTATCCCGTCGCTGCTGGCCGGCGTGCTGGGCCGCCCTGCCCTCAACCTCCCCGACCGCGTGCATCCCAATGCCGCAGGCCAGCAAATTCTGGCCGCCAATGTGTGGGCCGTACTAGAGCCGTTGCTGCGCGTAGCCGCGTAGCCAACTCACCAGCGGCCTACAACAAGAATGCCCTCGCTATGCAGCGAGGGCATTCTTGTTTCTGTACCAGAGACGGGACTCGAACCCGTAAGCCACTGAAGGCAAGTGAGTTTAAGTCACTCGTGTATACCATTCCACCACTCCGGCGCTGGCTGTCAGGCTCACAAAATTAACCATAAATGGTTGACTTTTCCTGAAAACAAAAAAGACGTTGCCGGGGCAACGTCTTTTTTGTTTTTGGAGCGGGAGACGAGGTTCGAACTCGCGACCTCGACCTTGGCAAGGTCGCGCTCTACCAACTGAGCTACTCTCGCTTGAGGTTTGTTCGCCGTTGTGGCGATTGGTGATACAAAGGTAGGCA
>Ga0160428_1000128_pt1 | contig 93522 bp, 83 predicted proteins | sample SolpanmetagenomM_FD_108198 | JGI IMG/M metagenome (GOLD analysis project Ga0160428, IMG submission 108198) | Solar panel surface microbial communities from Lawrence Berkeley National Laboratory, California, USA - M | ecosystem: Engineered > Built environment > Solar panel > Unclassified ...
GACCTTCGTCGCGGCAGGCTGCGGCTCAAGCTCCGAGCCGACCAAGGCCGAGGAGCAGACTTTCCGCAATCCGCAACGAACGATGCCTGCCGGGGCGACTCCGGGAGCCGCGCCGAGCGGCCCGGTCGACGGCGGCAAATAACAAGCCGACCGGGAGATACACACCGACGCCTCTCGTTGGGTTTCAACGAGAGGCTTTCGTCGATACATCTTCTTATTCCGGTGCAATACCGCGATCCTGCGCCTCGGTTCAGCGAGATCCACTATTTTTGTTTACTTTTTTGGAATTATATTTTCCACTTGATTTCAGTAGGCTTTCTTGATATGCTGTCTGTCGATCTACGAAGATCGTGTGACGACTGTGACAAGAATCATGAAGACCTCACTGTTGAGGCGGCTCATGCCGGTTTCCCTTCTCGCCCTCGCCTCGCTCGCCAAAGCAGGTCACTGGTCCGGCCCCGTCTACTCTGGTGGAAAGTTCACTACGGAGTCCTCCGGGACGATGGACTTCTACGTTAACTCCACGACCAGAAACTACGAAGGTGGGGCAAATCGAACCGCCTACGGACCTCTCAAAGCAAAATTCACCTGGGTACCTGACGGATCTGGCGACACTTCTACCCCGCCCGGCGGGGTGTACGTGATCGAGACCTGCAGCGCAACGGGCTCAAGCATCGAGGGTGTGACGGGGCCGTTCGCGCTGGCAGACGATGGTATGAAAGATGAGGTCAACACGACCACGACGCACGTCGCGCCTTCACCTTTTTGTGGACAGCTTGGTAAGCGAGTGGTCGACCGTATCGAGCAAGATTCGTTATACGCCCGACGCATACGCTGAGTTAAGCAACAAAGTGGGTGGAGATCCGAAGGTCGTTACCCTTAAGGTCACGAACGAAGGAGGTAGCGGCGCCGCCCTGAACGCGACCTACACGTTACGAGTTCACCATGAACAAGAAAACTGGCGGATCAATCCCTCTCCAAGCCTAGTCGTCACGATCGCACCGTTAGCAGCGAACGACCTAACCGTGACCGGAGCTAAGAAGTACTCGACCTTAGGGGCAAATTGCCATGTGGTTTGGTCGAAGCCGGTGCCGATCTGGGACTACGCAACATGGGTGACTAAGGTCGCTGGCACTCAGCTCTCGGATCCGCGATGGAAGGCGTTCTTCAAGATCGCGGAGATCTTTCTACCAGACCTTTCCGCAGAGGCAAAAGATGCGAACGCCGATTTTGATGACGTTTGGAACAACCATACATTAGTCGGAGCAACGATCACGGGCGGCTCATGGAGCGATAGTAAACTACTCTACGGCATGAAGCCACGCTACATGTACGAGTTCCTGCCCAAGTACTACCAGTGCGACCGGTATGGATATCACGGGTATGAAGGAAAAGGGGAGCGGATCGCAGCCAAGATCTTTAAGGAATACATGAGTGGCGATTTCTACAGGGTCACGCGGCTGAACGATGACGGTACGGTAACGCCATGAAGGTTCCTTCCTACGTTCTCGTAGGATTAACCGTGTGCGCTGCTGGAGCCGGTCTCTCTCAGACTTCATCCATGCCGAAGGAAGAAACCGATCTCGCACGGGAGATGCGGATGGCGGGCAAGTACGGCCCGGGCTACTTAGCGCTGGCTCCCACGCAGAAACTTGGCAACGCTTGGTGCCTCGCACCCTGGACCGGCGACGTCCAAGGTTATGAACAGGCCCGCCGGAACGCCGAGAAGGTCCTTGGGCGTTCGAGCGCCGGTGCGGCAGGCGATGTTCAGCTTCTCAGAAAAGCGGCACAGGCGTCGCCCCAAAGCGCCCTCGCCCAGTTCAAGTGGGTTCTCGCGGCCAATCTCGTCTCGAACAGGCTTTTCGGTACGGGCGATACGAGCGGAACGATCGACTTCGACGAAGCGGGGCGTATGCGGTGGGCGCTCGCCCTCGCTCCCGATCCGCGCGTCGCGGAGTACGCGCGCCTCCGCTTCTCTCTCGAAGCCTCGCGGCTCTCGCCCGACCAAGGACGCGTTTTGGCGCGCCGGTTGGCGGCGCGTTGGCCCAACGACCGGTCGATCAAGCTTTCGACCGCCCGAATGCTCATCAACTCCCAGGCTGCGCCCGACTTCGACGAGGCGATCAAGATCGCCGACGATCTTCTCAAGAGCGATCCCAACCGCGCCTCCTACGTCGCCCTGAAAGGCACGGTCCACGAGACGGCTTGGTTCCGTCTTCACCGACGAGCGGACGGCTTGGCGGCGATCGAATGGAACGGAGTCTACGACCGACGGTTTCCACGGGACACGGCCAACAAGGAAGAGCTGGCCCGGATCATGGCCTACATCAAAAAGCAGCTCGACGGGAAGATCCCTCTTTCGCCTTAAGGCGAAGCGACGCCGCCGGTCTGGGGATTGCGCCGAGACCGACGAGACTCGTTCGTCGGTCTCGGCTCGCCCCGACGGCGGCAGGAATCCCTAAAAGGGAGATTCCTGCCGCCGCTCCCTTTTAGGGTCGCGTAGGACGAGGGAGCGGGTCCGCCGGTGGGACCCCGGTGAAACCATGACCGCCGACAAGTTCTCCCTTTCGTCGTCCGAGCTCGACTCCGGCTCCAAGGAGCTGAGCGACGCGTTCTTCGCCCTGGGCTTCCTCTCGATCGCCGCGAGCATCGCGGTGTGGGCGAAGGCCAAGGAGGGCGACAAGGCCCACGGCGAGCGGTTCGGGATTTTCGTCGGCCTCTGGGCTCCCACCTTCTTCATCCTCTCGGACCGGCTCGCGCGCAAAAAGTCCTGAGCCTCGCCCCGAGCCGCTTTCCGTCCGCAGGAAGCTCCTGCGGACGGAACGGGGGCCTTAGCCCACCTTGCGGAAGGTCAGGCCACGCAGGTTCAGCGGGCGCCAGGTGGCGGGATCGCTCGGGCGGGCGACGACCTTCGCCTTCCCCGTCGCGTCGACCCGGAACGTTCCGACGGGAAGCTCCACGAACCGGTCCCAGCCGCCCGTCGGGGCGACCTTCAGGGTCCGCGTCGTGCCCGCCGCCTCGACGGCGAGCGAAGTGATCTCTGCCGAGGCGACGGTCGCGACGGCCTCGTAGTCGCCCGGCGCCGCGAAGTCGACGGTCCACGACGCCGCGTCCTGGGGACGGTCCCAGAAGCCGAGGTTCGCGACGCCGCCGCGCGTCTCGGTGTGGACGCCGTCCTCGGGCAGGCTCGCGAGGTCGGCGTTCAGGCGGTAGAGGCCCGCCGCGCCGAGGACGACCGGCGCGGGCGGGGCGATGGGAACGGGGATCGAGCGGAAGCCGCGCAGGTTGCGGCCCTTCACCTTGATCACCGTCGCGAGGTCCGAACCGGCGCCTTGGGGCAGGGTGACGTGCAGGCCGTTCGCGTCCTGGGACCAGACGGCCCGTCCGCGCACCCCCAGCACGGAGACATGGGTGACGGTGGCCTCGTCGCCCGCGTGCTTGCCGAGGGAGACGAGGGTCACCGTGCGCGCGGCCGGGCGGCCCATCAGGGTCGCGTAGACCGTGCCCGCCCCTTTTTGCACGTAGCGCACGTCCTGGGCGGTGAAGCCGAAGTCCTCCTTGAAGGCGCCGCCCTTGGCGCGGGTCGGCCCCTCGCCGTAGACGAGCCAGGGCTTCGTGCCGTAGATCGCCTCGCCGTTCGTCGCCATCCAGTCCGCCATGTCGGCGAGGACCCTTTCCGCCTCGGGATCGAGCGCGCCGTCGGGCCGCTGGACGACGTTGATGAGCAGGTTGCCGTTCTTGCTCACGACGTCGACGAGGGTCTGGATCACCCAGTCGGCGCCCCGGACCTTCCAGCCTTTGTTGTAGTACCAGTCGCCGATCGAGGTGTCGGTCTGCCAGGGGAACGGCTGGATGCCGCCGAGGACGCCGCGCTCGACGTCCTGCGCCCACCTCCCCTCGCTGGGCTGCTTGCAGGCGTAGACGGCCTGCTGGACGCCGCCCCGCATGGTCGCGTTGTAGAGGTGCGCGACGAGCGACTCGCCCACCGGGCCGAAGGGGAGGGGACCGTCGGTGTAGAGCAGGTCGGGCTTGTAGCCGTCGATCAGGTCCTTCACGCGTCGATACCATTCGCGGCGCCAGCGCGGGTCGGTGGTGTACCAGCCGTCGTCGCCGGGGAGGGCCTTGGGGTGGTAGAGGTCTTCGTAGAGCGGGTCGTTGCCGTCGTACGGCACGCCCGCCAGCGGGCCCGACTTGTCCGCGCCCCGGCTCGGCTGGAACCAGGTCCAGCTCGCGCCGAGGTGCTCCGAGACGCCGAAGCGCAGGCCCTGGCGGCGGGCCGCCTTCGCCCACTCGCCGACGACGTCGCGGTGCGGCCCCATCTTGACCGCGTTCCAGCGGTGGTACGTCGAGTTCCAGAGGTCGAAGTTGTCGTGGTGCGCCCCCATCGACACGAAGTACCGCGCGCCCGCCTTCCTGTAGAGGGCCATCAGCCGCTCGGGGTCCCATCGCTCGGCCTTCCAGAGGGGGATCAGGTCCTTGTAGCCCCGTTGGCTCGGGTGGCCGAAGCGCGCAAGGTGGTCGCTGTAGTCCTTCGAGCCCTCCTCGTACATCTGCCGCGCGTACCAGTCGCCCTCCATCGGCACCGCCTGCGGCCCCCAGTGGGCCCAGATCCCGAGCTTGCCGTCGGTAAACCACTCGGGATAGCGGTTGCCCTTCAGGGAGTCGAGGGAGCCCCGGAAGGGTCCGAGGGCGATGGGGGCGAGCGAGGCGGGGGCGGGGGTGTCCATCGGCGGAAGCGTCCCTTGGAACGGAAGCGTTGTTGACGTTAACATCGCAGCGAGCACGGCCTATTATAACCCCTGCGCTCCAGACCGTCGGCGTCTCGGACCGCCCGCTCGAAGGGCGGCTGGGGTCTCTCTAGGGACGATGGCGTCCGGTATCGACGCGGGGTGGGGGAGGTAGATTCTCGGAAGATGGCGTTCTACGTGATCACGACCGACGGAACGCGCTACGGGCCGGGGGACGAGGCGGAGCTCGCCCTCTGGGCGGGCGAGGGGCGGCTCCGACCGGAGACCGAGCTCGAGGACACGGAGACCGGCGTTCGCCGCCGCGCCGCCTCGGTGCTGCGGGAGTTCCCCTGGCCCCACCCGGATTCGACGGTGATCGACGGCGTCGAGTATCCCCGGCCCACGATGGTCTCAGCCCCGTTCGCGCCGCGCCGCAAGGTGTGGGTCGCGGGGCTGCTGACGGTCCTGCTCTGCGGCACGGGTCAGATGTACAACCGACAGTTCGCGAAGGGTTTCGTCTTCCTCTTCGCCAGCCTCGCGATCGGCTTCGTGGTGGAAGGGCCGGGAATCGGCATCTGGGTCGTAGCGTGCATCGACGCCTGCCGGACGGCCCGCCGCATCAACGCGGGCGAGCCCGTCGGCCCCTGGAGCCTCTTCTGAGCCCCGTCCCTTAGCCTCGGAAACGCGCGCGCTTTGCGGGGTCTAAGATCCATGGGAACCTTCAGCTTCGCGGTGGACGGGATGGTCTCTTCTGACGCCCCTACCTGTACTCGCGAACAGCGTCTTCGCGTTGTCCCTATCATCGAGCGGCTTTGAAGACCGTATCGGCGGATCCCTCCAGGCGAGAAGGCTTGCTTTTGCAGACCGAAAGGCCGAAACGCCTCGCTCCCTCGCCCCGTCTACCCATCGTGCTGCGCCTCCCGCTTCTCGCCGTCGCCCTCGTCGCCTTGCCGTTCGCCGGAAAGGCCCTGGCTCAAGAGCCCATCAACCTGAAGGGGGGCGCCACGTTCAAGACGCCCGTCGAATTCGGCTTTGCGATCACGCTCAAGAACAAGGGGGAGGTCGTGGGGGTCGTCACGCTGCCGAAGGGCGTCCAGCGAACCGTGTCCGTGCAGGCCCGGGAGATCGAGGTCAATGGCGAGGGCCAGCCCATCGAGTTCACCATCCGGACCGGACGGGTCACGATCGGTAACCAGGGACAGCGGGGCACGACGTACAAGGGGAACGTCGCGCTTCAGATCACCCAGGGCGGCAAGACGATCATGGAGCTCAAGGCCGACGAGGCGACGATGGTTCCGCTCGCCGAGTAGGCGGCGGCTCGCGATCGGTTCCGAACCAGTTCGACAAGGATGCCGTCCGCGAGGCCGATTTCAGGACTTCCATCCGCGATCTTCGCGGAACACGGTTCTCAACGGCCCCTTGCCGTTGGGCTCGTGTCCCTTTCCAGAGCGCCCTGCTCCCCGGCTCTTCGTTCTGGACCAGCGGAGCCACTTCTCGTTGCCCTCGATGTACCTCCGATCGGTCAGCTCGACGATGCGGGAGAGGGCTGAAGGAGAGGCGTTGAGTCTGGCGCTAAGCTCGTGAGGCGCGCGACCCCATCCACCACCTCGTCCTCGAGATGGGAAAGCGGCGAGGCGAGGAGGAGCCCGCGAAGGTCGTGTGCGTCGAGCGGGAAGGGGACGACCTGCCGAGCCGCGCCGAGTTCCACGAGGTCGTCGATCGGGCGTACGCGTCGATCGAGCCGCCGTTCTTCCCATCGTCCGCCTGGGTCGCGCTCGTGACGGCGAACGCGAGCGTGCGGATCGAGGCGAGCGAGCCGGAGGACCAGGCGATGGTCGCGGCGGGGCAGCGGACGGCGGTCGCCACCACGGCGAGCGGGTATGGGTCGATGCCCGCCTCCCTCGCCTTTGTCGGGGGCGGTGTGGTGGGTTCCTGCGGCGTCGGTGACAAAAGCAGGCCGGTCGGGAAATATAAGCGGAACGTAGACGGGGGCGGTCCTAAGAGGCCCGCACAATGGTCGCGGCCTTGCCATCCACCATGCGACACCTTCGTCCCGCCTTCCTCCTCGCCCTTGCCTCCGCCGCCGTGGCGTCCCAAGCCGCCGTGCGCTACACGTTCGTCGGCACGTTCCTCGGTGGACAGGCCGCCTTCACGCTCACCACGGGTTCGCTGATCACGACCACGACGACCATTCCGAGGAGCGCCTTCGACTCCTCGAGGTACGGCTTTGGCGTCGACTTTTTTGGCGTACCCCTCGGTACGCTCAACTCGGTGACCTTCACGCCCAACGCCGGCGGGTTCGGGTTCGGTTCAGTCCTCAACGTGAACAGCACCTACTTCGGCAACGACTACTCCGACCTCTTCTTCTTCGGCGCGTACGACTTCGAGAGCTTCGGAACCCACCAGGGGAGTGGCGACAGTACCCTGACCGTGGAGAGCGTGGTCCCCGCCGCCCCGACCGTCCCGACCGTCCCCGGCCCCATGGCCGCCCTGCCCTTCGCCCTCATGGCCCTGCGCCGACGCAAGCGCGCCTGAGCCTCACGAAAAAGAGGCCGGATCCCCATGCTCGGAGTCCGGCCCAAATGCGTCTGCTTCTCTTCTCGCCGCCTCTATCGTGCGGCCTGCCTCAATGATCGGCTCTAAAAGAGAGTTCCTCATGGCGACGAGACATTCTTCTCGAAGATTCTAACGTCCGCGAAACGACGAATGGCCCCCGCTCCTTTCCCGCTGGGGAGAGGGGCCGGAGGGATAAGAGATGGTCGCGGCGGGGCCGTGGAAGGCGGTGGTCACCACGGCGAGCGGGTACGGGTAGAGCTTGGAAAAGCGCTAGAATCGCAGCCGTGAAGAGTCTTCTCGCCTTTCCTCTCGTGCTCTCGGCCCTCGTCGGCTGTGGCGGAGGAAGCGACTCGTCGCCGCGTTCCGCCTTCTCCGGCCTCTACGAAGGCTCGGCTTCGACGCAGATCGAACCGACCGGAGCCCCGATCCAAGGCTACGCTCAGGCCCCGACCTCCGGCAGCGTCGATCGGAAGGGGTTCTTCGTTCTCACGACGACCTACGAAACCGGCAGCGTCTTCACCGACACTTTCGAGGGGCGGATCGCCGACTCCGGCAAGATCGACTTCGTCACCCGCACTCGCCGGAGCCTCGACGGGAAGACGACTCCGGAGTTCGGGACTCTCACCGGCGGCACGGGGACGGCCACAGGATCCGCGTCGAACACCACGGCGACGATCACGTTCAAAACCCGCGCAAGCGACGGGGGATTCACGTTCGTCTACACGCTGAGCCTCACGCGTCAGGCACCCTAAATGGCGAAAGGCCCCGCTTCCTCTCAGGAGAAGCCGGGGCTTGTTCTTTGCGACCGAAGGGCGTACCAGGAACGGGTTACGCCAAGTCCGCCGACCACCCTACGCCTGGAGGCGAAAGCGGTTCACGAGGTTCGTTGCCTTCGATGAGAATACGTGACCGCTCTTAGACCAACGGATAGCCGTCCGCGTCGCTCAGGGCGCCCGTCGCGATGGCGGCGAGGTCGGCGAGAAGCCAGAGGGCGACCAGGGGCAAGGTCAGCCCGAACGTGCAGATCCCGGCGACGCTCAGCCCCAAAAGAATGAGACCCGAATCGACGTGGCCCAGATAGAAGCGGTGGGCGCCGAGCGGGCCCAGGAAGAGGGCCAGGAGAAACGCGACCCGCTTCGACCTCGTGAATCAGGGGCGGTTTCGAACATCGTTTCCTAAGGCGCGGCCCGCCGGAACAGCCGGTCGAGGGCGGGCGCCCACTCGGCGGGCGGAAGACCGGAAAGGTCGAGCGTCGGAACCGGCCTTACCGACACGGGCTCTTTGAGCAACCGCGCGAGGAGGAGCGGCAGGAAGATGGCGGAGCCATCCGGCTCGACGGTGAGCCGGAAGCGTCCGTCTTCGACCCGCGCGCCGTCGCTCGATCGGACGGGCAGGTCCGCGCCCGGCGCCCAGGGCCGGAACATCGGAATGCCCCACCGAGAGAGGTTGAACTCGATGGCCCGCTCCTCGATCTCGATCGGCAGGGCGGGAAATTTCGCCAAGAGGCCCCGGACGGCGGCGACGTTCGCAGCGGCGCGGTCGAGGTCCCAGGCGGCGAGCAGGGCGCCGAGGGCCGGGGGCTCGGTGGACAGGTCGTTGTCGCTCGCCCAGTGGCTCAGGTTCCGGTCGGCGAAGAAGCTCGGGCGCGCGTCGATCGTGCCCCGCAGCTCGGTCCAGCCGAGGTCGATGGGATCGACGCCGTGTCGGCGAAGAAAGGCGAGCCGGGCCGACTCCGCCCAGCCGAAGGCGGAGAGGGCGGCGAACGGCGAGGGGAAGCTCGGGCTCATGGCGTTGGTACGCCGCCCTTCGTAACCGTGCGGCTGGGTCTCCAACAGGACCACGCCCGCCAGCCCCGGCGTCCGCGCCAGCTCGGCGATCCCCGCCGCCGCCCGCGTCCAGGATGGGGATTCGGGCCGGAAGATCTCGACGAGGGGTGAGGCGGGGCGGAACGGCTTGCCCTCCTCGTCGAGCCACTGCGGCTCCTTGGCGACCCGCCCTGCGAAGGTCGCGCCATCGTCGCCCGTGAGCGTCCGGTCGAGGTCTCCGGTGGGCGTGCCCTGCGGGGCGCGCCAGGGGCGGGAGACGAGCCGCAACGCGACGCCGCCCTTTAGGGCCTCGGCCAGCGCGGTCGCGCTTCGGGTCTCCAGCCACACCTCGCGCAGGCCGTGGGCCTTCGCCTCGGCGACGGCCCGCGCCGCCTCGCCGGGAAGCTCCGTCGCGACCATCAGGGGCGGGGTCGGGGCGCCGGGGGCGAGCGCGATCGGCGGCGTGGGGGGCGGAGTCTCCGAGTCTGCGGAGGGATACTGGCGGAACTCGGCCCCGAAGCCGAGCCCCATCCGTTCCGGGTTCAGCGGCGTGCCGTCGGGCAGGACGAACCCGAAGGTGTAGAAGCGGTCGACGCCGACGCGGTCCAGCGCGAACTTCTGCGTCCGGTACATCCCTTGGAACCGCCGGAGGAAACCCCTCTGCGCGGGCGACAGCATCGACTCGGACACGGCGTAACGTTCCTTCGTGTCCGCCGTGTGATCGAGGTAGGGCGTCAGCGCGTCGTCCGGCTTGAGGGCGTCGCCCGGAGCGAAGCCGATCTCCTCCAGCGCCTTCGTGGTGCGGATGCTTTCCTTCCACTCCCGCTCCTTGCGCCGGATCAGGCGGCCCACGCCCTCCTCCCAGGCCTTCATCCGGGCCTCGCGCACGCCCATGCCCATCTCGTCGGCGGTGAGCAGGAAAGCGCCGCCGACCTTTCGGTAGGTTCCGCCGACGGCGAGGGCCAGCGCGCCCAGGAGATCGCCCGTGCGGATCGGACCGGGGTCGGCGGCGACCTTCAGGTCGCGCACGCGCAGGTCGGCGAGGAGTTCCCGGGTCGTCTTCGCGCCGATGGCGGCGAGGGCGTCGCCGACGGTCCCTCCGGCCTTCAGGGTCACGACGACGTCGAGGCGCCGGAGGTCGAGGGCGCCCTTCTTCGGACGGTTCTCTACGGTCTGTCGGAGCCGCAGCCCGTAGAGCACATCGCCCTGCCGATCCTCGTCGGCCTTGAAGTCCCGCTCCGCCCAGACGTGGCCGGGCTCGCCCCGGTCGTCGACCGTCGTCGTCGAGCTCGACGCGTTCGGCTCGTCGACCATCGCGAAGTCGAAGCCTATCGCCTGGACGAACCGCAGGCGGATGCCCCGTCGCGCCTCGCCTTCGACGGTCCCCGAACCGAGGTTCGTATCGATCTCGCCCTCGCGTCCGGTGCGGCGCTTGCTCCAGGCGAGCCGCTGCGGGAGGAGCGAGTCGAGCACGGCGCGCGGCTCGCCCTGGAGATCGTCGAGGCTCAGGCCCCGACCGGCCGCGAGGCGGCGCTGCCCGGGGGTGAGGAGGGTGAGCAGGTAGAGGGCCTTCGCGTCGCGCGGAAGCCCGTCGTAGAGGTTGGGCGGTTGCGCCAAGGCGTCGTCGAACGCCACGACGGTGGTGGGGACGACGGCGTTCAGGGCGCCGAGCCGCACGACCTTGCGCCCGAAGGCGGCGAGCCCGCTTCCCTTCCCCGCTCGCCGCACCGTCTCGGGCGCGACGACGAGCGCGTTCGGGACCGGGTGCGCGCGCAGCTCGCCCGCGAGGGTCTCCGCCGTCGCCTTCGGGCCTCGAAGGAGCAAGAGGAACGTCGCGGCGGTGACCACCATACGCCGTTCAGTATAGGCGTCCTACCGGACGAGCAGCGTCACGACCTCGCGGGCGGCCTTGTCGGCCGGGGGGCGGCGGGCGTTGTGGCCCCAGCGGAACGCGGAGCCGTAGAGGCTCCAGGCGAGGACGGAGGCGACGGCGTCCTTCGGGGAGCCCGCGAAAGGGCGCATCGCGTCCGGATCGTAGTCGAGCCAGTGGCGCAGAAAGGTCTGGAGCGTCTCCTGGAGGGTCGGTCCGACGTGAGGGGCGAAGTCGTCGGGCTTCGAGGGGCAAGCCCGGAAGGTGCGGGCCACGAACTCGAACACGGCGACGGCGAACGCCTGGAGGGTCGCCTCGGGCGGCGCGCCCTTGGGCCAGGCGGCGACGAGGGCGGCGTGCAGATCCTCGCGGATCAGGGTGGCGGCGAGGTCTCGCTTGTCCTCGAAGTGCGCGTAGAACGTGGCGCGGTTGACGGTCGCCCGTTCCGCGATGTCGCCCACGGAGATCTCGTCGTACGCCTTCTCCGTCATCAGGGCGCGCAGGGCGTCTTCGAGCAGGCCGCGCGTGCGGCGAACGCGGGGATCGAGCTTGGGCGAGTGGGGGCAATCGGCGATGGACACTTTTTCCTCGACAAACGGGGCGGTCTGTCGGCTAAGCGACGAAACGGGCGATTTGACCCTTGAACGCTCCCACCCCTCGATGGAAGTATACGACAAGCGTCGTCTAAACGACGCGCGATGCGAAACGGAAGACCATGAAGAACGTCCTGCTCGTCACCTCGAGTCCCCGCGGCGAGATGTCCCACTCCACCCAGGTCGCCACCGACCTCGCCCATTCGCTGGGCGGCGCGCTGACCGTACGCGAGCTGTGGCGCAACCCGCCGCCCGCGATCGGCCCCGACTTCGTCCACGCCGCCTACACGCCCGCGGAGGCCCGGACCGCCGAGCAGCGCGCCGCCCTCGCCCTCTCGGACGAGCTGATCGCCGAGCTCAAGGCGGCGGACACCATCGTTGTCGGGGCGGGCATGATCAACTTCGGGATGCCCCCCGCCCTGAAGACGTGGATCGACCACGTGGCGCGCAAGGGCGAGACCTTCAACTACGGCGAGGCCGGTCCCGTGGGTCTGCTCACGGGCAAGCGGCTCGTCCTCGTCCTCGCCTACGGCGGCGTCTACTCCTCGGGCCCGATGGCGGCCATGGACCACCTGGAGCCCGCCCTGCGCGGCGTCCTCGGCTGGCTCGGCCTCACCGACGTCGAGACGGTGCGGATCGAGGGCGTCGCCTACGGGCCGGAAGCCGCCGAGCTCGCCCTGGCCGGAGCGGCGACGCAGGTGCGGGAGCTCGCCGTTGTCGGCTGACGCCCTTCCCCGCCGCGCCGCCTCGCGCGGCGCGGCGATCGCCTACTGGGTCTCGACCTTCCTGTTCGCCGCCATGATGGCGATGTCGGCGACGATGTACCTCACGCAGCCGACGATGGCGGCGGCGTTCGCGCACCTCGGATTTCCGCCCTACTTCCGGGTGGAGCTGGGCGTCGCGAAGCTGCTCGGCGTGGTCGCGCTGCTCGCCCCGGTTCCGGCGCGGGTGACGGAATGGGCGTACGCGGGTTTCGGGATCACGCTCGTCTCGGCGGTCGTGGCCCACTCGACGGTGGACGGTCCGGCGAAGGCGGCGGCGCCGCTCGTCGCTTTCGCCCTGCTCGCGGTCTCGTACGTCGCCCGTCTGCGCACGGAACGCGCCCTTTAGGGCGCGGGCATCGCGGCCCGCAGCTCCCGGAGGCGATGGAGGGCGGCTCGCATCCGTCCTCCCTCCTTGAGCTCGGCCCCTATGTAGCCCTCGTTGAACCGCTCGGCGCGGAGACAGAGGACGAGGTAGCGACGGATCTGATCGAGGGTCGCCGCCGCCATGCTCTCGGGACCGGGGAGGACGCGGAGCATCCCCGTGCCGGGCTCCGTGCCTTCGGGATCCTCGGGGAGAACGGCGTAGGGGTCGATGAAGGCGGAGCTGTCGTAGCCGAGGTCCCAAAGCGTCCGGACGACGGGGTGGTAGACCGGGTACGCCATCGAGGTCACCGTCCGCCCGTCGACGACGGACCGCCCATCGCCGTCCCAGGTATGCGACACGAACCCTTCCGCCTCGACGACGGGCAGGATCGCGAGCGCCCGGTCGATGTCGTCCGGGGTCCACGCCGGAGTCGGTCGGTTCGGGTCCATAGCGGTTCTACGCGTCCGAGAGGGCGATGGGGACTTCTCTCCCGCCTTGCGAAGAAGAAACCGGAGTCTGATCCGAACCTCGTTCGGATCAGACTCCAGGCGTTCCCGATTCGGGCTGCCCTGGAGGCGGAAGGGAGACGATTCCGTAATAATTCGCGGCTTCGCGAAAGAGAGGCGAAAGGAGAACTATGCTAAAGACGCGAATCGCCATGAACCGCTCTACGAACTTCCGTTCCTCTCTCGTCATCGCCGGTCTCGGCGCCACCCTCCTGCTCGCCGGCTGTGGCGGCGACGACTCGAACGGTCCCAGCTCCCGCACCCTCAGCGGAACGCCCGCGACCCTCGGCTCCGGCGCCGCCACGGCCTACACGAAGGTCGATTCGAGCGGCCAGCCGGTGGCCTACGGGGTTCGGATCTCGAGCGCGGCGCTCGACGCTCCGGGCGCGGAGGGCGAGACGATGGTGCCGCTGCCCGCGACCGACGGGCTCGTGAAGTACGTGATCGTCGATTGGAATCCCAACGGCCATCCGCCCGCCGGGATCTACACGCTGCCGCACTTCGACGTGCACTTCTACCTGATCGACGACGCGACGCGGGAGGCCATTCCGGGCGGCCCCGACCCGGTGGCCACGAAGGCCCCGGCGGCGGGCTTCCTGGCGGCCGACTACGTGCTCGACCCGACGTCCGTTCCCGCGATGGGTACCCACGCGGAGGACACGACCTCCGGCGAGTTCAACGGCAAGACGTTCGACAAGACCTACATCTACGGCTACTACGACGGCACGATCGCCTTCTACGAGCCGATGATGACCCAGGCGTACCTCCAGTCCGCGCCGAACGCCACCCAGGCGCTGAAGCTCCCGGAGAAGGTCGCCCTCGCGGGCCGCTACCCGCAGACGATGACGGTCAAGACGATGGCGAACGGCGATCGGGTGATCGAGCTGACGGCCATGAAGTCGATGCCCGCCTCGCAGTAAGGAGGGGCGAGGGGCGGTTCCGCCCCTCTTCGCCGGACCCAAGCGGCGTCCGGCTCTACCAGACGATGGGGCCGTTCTCGTCGGAGAACGCGCCCGTCGGGCCGTCGGCGCCGAGCAGCGCGAGGCGCACCGGCTCCCGGGCCGCCTCCTCGACGGTGCGCGTTCCCTGGAACTCGTTCAGGTCGGTGGCGGTGTAGCCGGGACAGGCGGCGTTGACCTTGATGGGCGTCGAGCCGAGTTCCAGGGCGAGCTTGAGGGTGACCGCGTTGAGCGCCGTCTTGGTCGCGGCGTAGGCCCCGAAGAGCGCGCGGGCCGGGTTGGCGGGGTCGGCGGTCAGCCCGAGCGAGCCGAGGGAGCTGGACACGTTGACGATCCGCCCGGCGGGCGCCTCGCGCAGCAGCGGGAGCATCGCCTGGGTGACCGCGAGGACGCCGAACACGTTCGTCTCGAACAGGGCGCGCACGTCGTCGAGGGCGGCGGTGGCGAGGTAGCCCGACTGGACGATCTCGTCGAACGGGGCGCCCGACCTTCCCGCGTAGGCGATGCCCGCGTTGTTGACGAGGACGTCGAGGCGACCGAACTCGTTGCGGATCCGCGCGGCGGCGGCGGCGACGGACGTTGGGCTGGTCACGTCGAGTTGGAGGGCGACGGCGTCCGGGCCGATGCCCTGGGCCGCCGCCTCGCCGTTCGCGAGGTCGCGGGAACCGACGAGCACGGTGAGGCCGTGGCCCACGAGCTCTTTCGCGATCTGGAGTCCGATGCCTTTGTTGGCCCCGGTGACGAGGGCGACGGGTTTGTCTTGAGGGGTCATGGTGGTCTGTTCGGGAGGGCGAGTCTCCGCCCTGCGGCGCGTTTCTCCGATAGACCCCACTTCTAAGCGGCCGATCGTGCGTCACAGGGCGGAAACCCGTTTCCAGACTCGTTCTAGGGATTTTCGTCCGCGTTCGATTGGACGCCCTTCCAGACTTCTTGTAGAATATTCCAGAACGACCCGTCTCGCGCGGACGGAAGGCGAGCATGGATCCCAAGCAGGAACGCGACCGGCGGCGGACCGCCGACAATCGGGCGGAGCTGGCCGAGCGGATCGGGGCGCGGCTGCCGGAAGACGGGACGGTCTCCCCCGCGCCGGGGGTGCACCTCGTGCGGGTGACGCAGCCGATCGGGCTTTTCCACGGCAGCTCCTACCCGGCGTTCTGCGTCGCGGTGCAGGGCTCGAAGGAGGTCTACCTGGGCGACCGGAGCTACCGGTACGACGTCGAGAACTACCTGCTCATGACGGTCGAGCTGCCCATCACGAGCCTGATCTTCGGCGGGCCGGGCGACCGGCCCTACCTTTCCCTGCGCATCGAGCTCGATCCGGCCCTCGTCGCCTCGGTGATGCTCGAGCACCGGATGCCCGCCCCGCGAAACCAGACGGACGCGAAGGCGATGGCGGTCAGCCGGCTCGACCCCGAACTGCTCGACGCGACGACGCGCCTGCTCCGGCTGCTCGACGCCCCTCCGGAGGAGCGGGCCCTGGCGCCGCTCGCCCGCCGGGAGATCGTGTACCGGCTGCTCGTCGGCGAGGAGGGCGGGCGGCTTCGGCACCTTCCCGAGCTCGGCGAACCCACCCACCGTATCGCCCGGGCGATCGAGCGCATGCGCGCGGAGTTCGACCGCCCCTTACGGAGCGACGCGATCGCCAAGGAACTCGGCATGAGCCTTTCGGGCTTCCACCAGCGCTTCAAGGCGGTCACGAACCTCAGCCCCCTGCAGTACCAGAAGCAGCTCCGGCTCACGGAGGCGCGGCGGCTCATGCTGGGCGAAGGGCTCGACGCGGCGACGGCGGGCTACCGGGTGGGCTACGACGACGCCTCCCACTTCAGCCGCGACTACAAAAGCCACTTCGGCGACGCCCCGCGGCGCGACGTCGAGCGGCTGCGCGGGGCGATCGTGACGGACTGACCCTCTGGATCGCGCGATGCCACGGTACGGGTCCCGCTACGCCGCGCCGGGGCTCGGCGGGGGCTTCGACTTCGCGTCGTACCGGACGCGCGCCCGCTCGACGTTCGGGGCCTTGCACGCGATCCATTGCCAGAACGGCGCGAAGCGCTCCATGATCTCGCGCCCGTCGTCGGTCGTCGCGTACTCCACGCGCGGCGGGACCTCGGCGAAGACGGTGCGGGTCACGAGGCCGTCCCGCTCCAGGTCCCGCAGGGTTTGGGTGAGCATCTTCTGGCTGATCCCCGGAACGCGCTCCAGCAGGCGGGCGAACCGGAGCGGGTCGTCGCTCTGCCAAAGGACGTGGAGCGTCCAGAGGTGCCACTTCGCGGCCACGCGCCCGACGATCTCGCGGACGATCACCTCCTGAGGATCGCCCAGCTTCCCGCAGATGTAGGGTCCGCAACGCTCCACTACCGTTTGAGGCTCGGTTACCATTTGGTGAGTATAGAACTTTTCGGTGCCTTCTTCCATTCGGAGTGCAAAACGCTACAGACTCTGTAGCGTGAAGACGATTCTTATCACCGGAGCCTCCTCCGGCATCGGCAAAGCGAGCGCGGAGACCTTCGCGGACCGGGGCTGGAACGTGGTCGCGACGATGCGCGACCCGGCGGCGGGGGCCGACCTCGCCCGGCGGGACCGCGTGCTCGTGGCCGCCCTCGACGTGCGGCGGCCCGAGACGATCGCCGCCGCCGTCGAGGCGGGCATCGAGCGGTTCGGGGGTATCGACACCCTGCTCAACAACGCAGGGAGCAACGTTCCCGGCGCGTTCGAGGAGATCCCCGCCGAGCGGACGCGCGACATCTTCGAGGTCAACGTGCTGGGCGTGATGGACGTGACCCGAGCGATCCTGCCCCACTTCCGGGCGCGCAAGGGCGGCACGATCGTCAACGTGAGTTCGCCCGCCGGCATCGTCGGCCTGCCCCTCAACTCGCTCTACACCGCGACCAAGTTCGCGCTGGAGGGCTTCTCCGAGTCGCTCGCCTTCGAGCTGCTCGCGCAGAACATCGTCGTCAAGCTCGTCGAGCCCGGCCTCGTCCGCACGAACATGACCGTCGGCTGGCTGGGCTCGCTCGCCGCCACCGAGCCCATCGCCGACTACGCGGACTACGTGGCGGCGACCGTCGCCCACTACGAGGCGATGATCGCGGGCGGCGACGCGCCCGAAACGTCCATGGACGAGGCCCCGGCGGTCGCCCAACGCATCTTCGAGGCGGCGACGGACGGGACCGACCGCCTACGCTACCTCGTCACGGCGGGCGCGGAGGCCCTCGTCGGGATGCGCCGAGATCTCCCAGAAGAGGAGTACGTGCGGACGGTGCGCTCGCTGTTCGCCGCCTGAGACCCCGATCAGCCATCACGGTTGGCGGGTCAGGGTCCAGACGCTCAGGAGCGGGATCTCCCCGCCGCCTCGATCGAGCGTTCCCCTCAACGTCCCCGTTTTGGGATCGTAGTGGAGCTTTCCCTTGTATCCGATGCTCCAGTTGATCTCCGGGTTATTCGTCTTCCAGACAGCGTAGAAGTCGCTTCCGCCGGACGCGCGGATCCGACCGTCGACGACGCCCCCGGGGCCATACTGCGAAGACAGATTGGCGTCCAAGGTGCCGGTGAGGATCCGGTTCTCGCCGATGGTGATGTCGGCCGTGCCGGTGTCGTTCCCCTCGCCGGTCCAAGTTCCCACATACCGTCCGGCAGGCACGGGGGAGGTATCGCCGCCCCCGCCACACCCTCCGAGCACGGTGGCGAAGGCAAGAGCGAGGATCAGACGCGAAAGGTTACTCATCGGAAATCTCGGTTTCCCTAAGTCTAACCCGCCCCATCGATTATCGGTCGGAAGGACTCGTCGGAGGCGATCTGGCGGGACCGGACCCAGCCCCACGTCGAAAAGAAAGGCGCCGGCCCTCCTTCCGAGCGCGGGATCGCGCCCCTAGAAGAGCTGGAATTCGTTTCGTCCGTCGTCGTCGCTCCTTTCTGTGCTACGATGTACCCGTGTACAGCACCCGGGTGCAACAAGGGCGTAGCCACGGAAAGCCGACGCGGGAGACGGTCGCGAAGCTCGTCAACGTGTCGGGCGCGACGGTGTCGCGCGTCCTCAGCGGAAGGTCCGACATCGCCATCGCGCCCGAGACCCGCGCGAAGGTGATCGAGGCGGCCCAGAAGCTCGGTTACCTGCCGAACCCCGCCGCCCGCGCCCTGAACAACGTGCCGAGCGGACTGGTGGGCTTTTGGATGAGCCTCCACTACTCGCGCTACCGAAGCCAGGTGCTCGACCAGATGCGGTCCCTGCTCGCTCCGTCCGAGATGTCGCTCGCCGTGACGGACGTGGACGAGGAGTACCAGTGGGACCGCAACTTCTCGCGGGCCCTTCGCGCGCCCGTCGACGGGATCATCGCCTTCGACACCTCGATCTCCGTCGAGACCTTCGCCGCCCAGCGCGACCGGCTCGCCCCCGCCACCCCGTTCGTGAGCATGGGGGCCTTCTGGTCCGAGCGGCTGAGCTTCGTCGGGGTCGACCTCCGGTTCGGAGCCGACCTCGCGATGCGCCACCTCCTCGAGTCGGGCCGACGGCGCATCGCCTACGTCGTTCCGTACAACTCCAACTTCAACGACTACGGCCCCCGCTTCGAGGCGTACCGCGACGCCATGGCCGAGGCCGGCCTGGCGACCCACACCCTCCTCACCCGGAGCGAGGACGTTCCGGACATGAGCGAGGCCCTCGGCGACGCCAAGGGCTTCGACGCGCTCCTGTGCATGAACGACGGCCTCGCGATCTCCGCCGCCACCGCGCTGTTCAAGAAGGGGGTCCGACCGGGACACGACGTCGGGATCGTCGGGTTCGACGGAATCCGGGAGACCGCCCACGCCCTGTGTCCCATCACGACCGTGCGCCAGCCGATCGAGGCGATGTGCTCGCTCGCGGTCGCGTATCTGCGGGCCCAGTACGCCGACCCTTCGGCTCCCCTCGGACAGACCCTCCTCCAACCCGAACTCGTCGTCCGCGAATCCACACGGCCTTAAACCGGCTCGCCTTTCCCTCCTCAGAGAAGAGACCCTCATGCGACGCAAAGCCTTCACCCTTATCGAACTCCTCGTCGTGATCGCCATCGTCGCGATCCTCGCCGCCATCCTCTTCCCCGTCTTCGCCCAGGCGAAGCGCGCCGCCAAGGACTCCGCCGCCCTCTCCAACGTCAAGCAGGTCGCCACAGCGGGCGTCATGTACTCGGGCGACTACGACGATACGGTCATCCCCATCCAGAACAACGGCGGCAACTACGCCGCCTGGGGGATCCTCATCTATCCGTACACGAAGAACACGGACATCGTGTGGGATCCGGGTCGGCAGAGGAACGTCAAGGTCGCCCCCAGCCGTGGGACGACCGGCCCCAGACCGACTGGGGTTGGCAGACCCACATGGCGATGAACTGGTACGGCTACGCGAACCGGAGCCAGACCTCCTTCCCGTCGCCTGCGGAGCGGATCGGCTGGACCTACGGCGAGGACCAGTTCCTGCCCACCTCCGGCGACTCGAACCTCCTTACCCAGCACGTGTTCGACGGCGAGCGGTGCTCGTGTCCTTCGCTGGCGAACACGCCGAACTCGAAAGGCGAGGACTGGTACAACCAGTGCGCGCGCGCCGCGGTGAAGTACCACGGCGACGGACTGATCTCGGCCTACTCCGACGGGCACGCGAAGAAGGTGCCGTACAAGAAGCTGTCGGTCAGCCAGCCGACCTTCGCCGCCTCGAACGCGTGCGAGTACACCAACTTCGCGGGTCCCGACCACCAGTTCGGCACGTCCGACGACGTGGACAACGAGCTGACCCGAGCGTGGGGGCGCTGGTTCGATGCCTCCTACTAGGACGATGCGGCGCGTCCTGTGGCCCCTCCTCGTCCTCGCGTCGGGACTCGTCGCCGGATGCGACCCCGCGCCGTCGGTGCCGCTCGCTCCCGATCAGAAGCCGCCGGACACGAGCAAGGTGTCCTCGGCCGACATGGACCGGATGATCAAGCAGAACGCGCCCCCTTCGGCGCGGACGCGCTGATCGAGAGTTCCTGCCCGGACGACGCGATCCGGGCAGGGATTCTCGAACGATCGTCTTAGTGGTCTCAAATACGACGACAGCCGTTCCGACGCTTCGTCGGCTATCGTCCAAGCCGGTCTCGCCGGACGCCGAAGGAGCCCGTCAGGGCCAGCGGCGAGGGCGGGGCGGCGAACCCCCTCGGGACGAGAGAGGTCCAAGGGTCTATGGTTCCGATCATCGGCCTTCTCGCCACCGCCGCCCTGGCTCACGGCGGCCCGGTCCAGAGCGGCCAACTCACCGAGACTTCCGATACGATCGTCGTTTCGGGCAACGACCGGACGGAAAGCTTCGAGGCGCGCGGGCGGGTGGTCCTCATCCAGGGTAACGGATCGCGCGTCACGATCCGAGGCGGCGCGAAGCGGGTCGAGATCAACGGCAACGACCACGTCGTCACGATCGACGGGACGCCGACGCTGACCATGGGCGGCAATTCGAACCGAGTGACCGCCCGGGGCGCGGTCGCGGGCCTGAAGATAAACGGCGCCGACAACCGGGTCCAGGTCGACCATCTCACGCGCGTGTCGATCGGCGGGGTCGGGAACGTCGTGCGGTGGAAGAAAGGGCCGAACGGCCACCGGCCAAGGGCCTCCGTCCAGGGCGTCGACAACCGCGTCGCCCGAAACTGAGGATCGGCGACGCGGCGTACGTCCAATAGGTCTGATGAATTCGTGTAGAATAAGGCGGCGACTCGCGCCGTATGCCTATTCTCACACCTCAAAAGCCACAAGGCTCATCCTATTCATCTGATGAAACGACGGCGCGTCCTCTGGAAAGCGCCGTCGAGGTTCCGGCGGATCGCCGGACGCTCCTCCTGCTCTCGGGCGGCCACTTCACGGTCGATATGTGCCAGGGGGTGCTGCCGCTCACCCTGCCCAGCCTTCTCCTGCGGCTGGGCCTCGACTACACCGCGACCGCCCTGATCGTGACGACGATGTACCTGACGTCGTCCATCGTCCAGCCCCTCTTCGGGTGCGTCCGCAATCTGGCCGTGCTGCGGACGGCGCTCGTCGCGGGACCGGCCCTCGCCTGCCTTTTCCTCGCCCTCGCGGCGCAGGCGCCGAGCTACCCGCTCGTCCTGCTCTGCGTGGTCCTGAGCAGCCTCGGGATCGCGATGTACCACCCGGAGGCGGTCGCCCGCGCGAACGCCGCCTCGGGCACCGTGCGCAAGGGGCGCGGCATGTCGACGTTCGCCCTGAGCGGCAGCATGGGCTTCAGCCTCGGCGCGCTGTTCTTCGGTCCGCTGATCGCGTGGGGCGGCCTGCCGACGGTGTGGCTGATGCTCGTTCCCGGCCTCCTCCTCACCGTCCTCATCGGGCGGGGGGTGCGTCGGGCCGTCGCGACCGGTCAGACGATGGCCGACGTCCAGCGGGTCAGCCGCTCCGCATGGTTGCCGATGGGGCTGATCGTCGGCGTGGTCGCCCTGCGGCAGTGGGCGATCGCGGGCACGATGACCTTCCTTCCCCTCTACTACACCCACGACCTGAAGACGAGCGCCGCCCTCGCGAGCGGGCTGATCTTCGCGCTCCAGCTCGGCGGCGACGCGGGCACCCTCTCCTCGGGGCTCGTCGGCGAGCGGTGGGGCTACCGCAACGCGATCCTGTATCCCATGATCGTGGCCTGCCCCCTGCTCCTGCTCTACTGGCGGGTGTCGGGACCGGCGACGATCGCCGCCCTGTTCCTCGCGGGCGTGGCCCTCTCGGTCCCGATGCTCGCCACCACGATGATCGGCCAGGAGACCCTGCCGAACCGCAAGGCCCTGGCCGCGTCGCTCACCCTCGGCTTCGGCGTGGGCGTCGGCGGCATCGGCAGCGGCCTGCTGGGCCACCTCGGCGACACGAGGGGACTGCCCACCGTCCTCTCCGTGCTCGCCTTCGCCCCGCTGCTCGCGGTCGCCCTCGCGGCGGCGATCCCGAAGCGGGCGCGCGTCGGGGTAGAAGGCTAGGGTGTCGCCTCCCCTTCCGCTTCCCGTCCGCACCGCCGAGACCCTGCGGCGGCGTATCGTCTCCGGCAGCCTCGCCTCCGGCGAGCGGCTGCCGACGGAGACGAAGCTGATGGCGGAGCTGGGCGTCGGGCGCTCGACGCTGCGGGAGGCGGTGCGTATCCTCGAGCGCGAAGGCCTCGTCCGGGTGCGTCAAGGCTCGGGAACGTACGTGGACCGCCCCGACCGATCGGGCCTTTTGGCGGCGGCCCTCGGCCTTGCGGAGTCCGCGCACATCGTGGAGGTCCGGAGGGTCATGGAGCCGACCATCGCCCGGATCGCGGCGGGGCGGCGGACTCCCGACCAGGCCCGCGAGATCCTGCGGCTGGCGGAGGTTCGCCGCCGCTGCGGCGAGGCGGACGACCTCGCGGGGCAGGTCGAGGCCGACGTGGCGTTCCACCGGGCGCTCGCGACGGCCACGAACAACCCCGTGCTGAGCGACCTATTCGACGCCTTCGCGCGCGTGCTCGCCCGGCTGATCGCCGCCGAGATCCAGAGCTGCGAATCCGAGCTGAGCGCCCGCTCGCACGAGCGGCTCGCCCAGGCGGTCGCGATCGGCGATCCCGACGACGCCGAGGCCGCCGTCCTCGCCATCCTCAACGAGACCGGTCCGGCTTAGGGCCTAACCCTTCGTGAACAGCTTCAGGCCGACGATGCCGAGGGCGATGAGGGTGACGCAGGCGAGTTTCGGAAGGTCGCGCGACTCGCCGAGGAAGAGGATGCCGACGGCGACCGTCCCGATCGCCCCGATCCCGGTCCAGACGGCGTAGGCGACGCCCATCGGGAGCGTCCTCAGCGCGAGCGACAGAAAGCCGAAGCTCGCGGCCATCAGGGCGAGGGTGACGAGCGAAGGTGCGAGGCGGGTGAACCCCGCCGAGCCCTTGAGGGCGAAGGCCCAGCCCACTTCGAGAAGGCCCGCGACGACGAGAAAGATCCAAGACATGGTTTCAGGCTCCGAGTTTCGATCGGCGCCGAGCCGTCCCAGCGTAGGCGATAGCCCGCCCGAGGTCGTCCAGGGGAAGGCGGGGGCTTTGCCCCTTCCCTCTTCTACGCCGCCACCGCGGCACAGGCTCTGGACCCACGTAGAATGCGGAAGGCCACGGGTTTGAGAACGGACGCGCTACCCTCGGCAAGCACGATCTACGGGAGGTTCGCCAGAGCCGTCGTTGGTTTACGGTACACGGAAGGGACGATACCGGCAGACACTAAAAGGGACGTAGTCTGTTCTGTGCCTCACGCGTGCGACACCTCTTCAGACGCCGTGCTTCTCGCCGTTCTGAACTATCTGGTCGAGAAGGGAGCCTGCGACGTCTATCGGGTGGGAGCGGTCGACCCGTTCGACGCGGTCCTTAATCCCAGCGGGATCGCCCTGGTGGGCCAGATCGTCCGTCAGTGCCGGGAAGTCGAGGCGCAGATGCGTTCCCTTCGCATCGGCGTCGCGCTGGACGACGAGGTCTACCAGGGCTACCGGCGGACCATCGACGACCTCTGGCTGTACGTCGAGACCTACGGCATCCCGGCCCTAAGACGGGAGGCCGCCTGCCGGAAGGGCCACGGCGCGGGCTAGCCTCGCGAGAGGCCGCGTCGTCGAGCCCAGTCGTCCCGCGCGATCTCGTACACGAAGTTCTGGCGGGGTGGCTCCCCGAAGTAGGCCACATCGACCTCGCCCGACTTGACCGCGCCGAGACGCCCGATGGCGATCTGCGAGCGGACGTTGCCCGCCCCGATGTGGAAGCGCACGGTCCGCACGAAGCGAAAGGCGTGGTCCAGCATCAGCGCCTTGACCTCGGGGTTCACCCCGCTTCCCCAGCAGGACGTGGCGTAGAACGTGTAGCCGACGAAGACGCTCTCGTCCTCCGGGTCATGGTCGTAGAACCGGGTGCCGCCGAGGACCCCGCCCGTGGCCCGGTCCACGACCTTGAACGCGCCGCCGCTCGCCATGGCGCCGTCGAAGAAGCCCCGGAACACGTCCCGTCGCCACCGGTCGGGATTGGGGTGCTGCTCCCAGATCTTCGGATCGGACGCCACGGCGTAGAGCGCCTCGAAGTCCGCCTCCCGCAAGGGTCGAAGCTCGAGCGTTTCGCTCAGGAGGGTCGGTTGAAGGTCCATGGTCACAGTCTATCGGCCCGTCTTCGAAAGCGCGACGAACGCGCCGAGGCCGAGCATGGTGACGCCTGACACGCGGGACAGCGCCCGCTCGCGCGCGGCCCGAACCCGGCCCGACGCGACGAAGCGGTTCGCGGCTACGACGGCGAGCAGGTCGGCGGTCGTGTTGAGCGCGACGCAGACGCCCCCGAGCAGAAGGAACTGAGGCGCCACCGGACGGTTCGTGGCGACGAACTGGGGAATGAAGGCGAGGAAGAACATCGCCGTCTTCACGTTGAGGGCCTCCACGACGACGCCGTCGCGGAACGCCTTCCGGGTTCCGGCGCGAGAGACGGCGGGAAGTTCCGAGGCGGCGGCCTTCGAGAGGAGGATGCGGACGCCGAGGAGGATCAGGTAGGCCGCCCCGAGGTACTTCAGGACCGAGTAGGCGAGAGCCGACCGAAGGACCAGGAGCGACAGCCCGAAGGCCGCCGCCACGACGTGGACCGTGCCCCCGAGGCCCGTGCCGAGGCTCGACGCGAAGCCCTCGGACTTCCCGCCCGCCATCGTTCGGGCGACGACGTAGGCGATTCCCGGTCCGGGGGTGGCGGCAAGGAGGGTCGCGGCGAGAAGGAAGGGGATGGACGGTAGCATGGGCGGGCGGGGATACTCCGGTGACCGAGTTCGTCCACTCTACCGACCAATGACCAAGAAAGTCAATATATCGACCGAAAACGGCTCCGACGTCGACCGGGTGAGCGAGGCGGTCTCGTCCAAGATCAAGACGATGCGCAAGGCGCGTTCCCTGAGTCTGGACGAGCTTTCCCGGCGCTCGGGGGTGAGCAAAGGGATGCTCGTCGAGATCGAGAAGGGGACGGCGAACCCCAGCATCGCCATCCTCTGCAAGGTGGCGGCGGCGTTCGGCGTCTCCGTCGCGGACGTCGTGAGCGTCGCGGAGGCTTCTTCGGTCCGGCTGATCCCGCCCGAAGCGATCCCGACGCTGTGGGAAGGCCCCGCCGGGGGCCGGGCCGAACTGCTCGCGGAAACCAGCGGTCCCGACATGATCGAGCTCTGGCGCTGGACGATGCGTCCGGGCGAGGCCTACGAGTCGTCCGGCCATCCCTCGGGCACCGTCGAGTTGCTGCACGTCGAGCGAGGCGCGCTCAGCCTGCGGGTGAACGACGCGCGGATGAGCGTCCCCGAAGGCTCTTCCGCCGTCGCCCGAACGGACGCGCCGCACCGGTATGCCAACGACGGGGAGGCCGACCTCGTGTTCTCCATGACGGTCTGGGAGCCCCACCGCCCTCGGACGCCCTTCCCGCCCTGATCGCCGATCGAGCGTCAAGGGACCACGGTCGAGGAAGGCCGGGCGAGTGGGGCGTGTGGCCGGCCACGACCGGGCGCAAGCCTCTCGGGTGGGCGCTGGCCTCTCCGGTCGTCGAAACCGGCCTGATCCCTCTGGAAACCGTCACGATCCGTGGCAAAATCCCTTTGTGGACCACGCCGACGAGCCGAACCTGGGAGTTGCCCTGCGCCGCCTCCGGCTTGCGCGGGGCCTTAGTCTGGACCAGGCGGCCCAACGGAGCGGAACCTCCAAGGCCGCCCTCTCCGCCTGGGAGACCGGGAGCCGCCGCCCGCGCGGCCCCGCCCTCGCCCGCCTTCTCGACGCCCTCGGAGCCGACGACCGGACCAAGGCGCGGCTTCTCACCGTCGCCGCCCCCCGGCACGCCCGCATCGCCCTGGCCGACTCCCCCTTCGCCCCCGTGGACGTGGGCGCGGTCCTGCGCGTCGTGCGCGAGCGCCGAGGCGTCGCCCAGGCCGACCTCGCGCGCCGGCTCGGCGTGTCGCAGTCGGCGGTCTCCCAGTGGGAGTCGGGCGACGACGTCCCCTCGCCCGAGACGCTCCACGCCCTCGGCTTCGCCTTGGGGGCGAGCGTCGAGGAGACCCTGGCCCTCGCCAGCGCCGCCGGAAGGGGCGGCGGCGGCCTCCCCGACGACCCGGAGGCCGCCGCCGCCCACGTCTGGGCGGGTCCCGACTTCCACCCCTTGCGCGAGACGCTCCTCCTGGGCTGGGAGGCGGAGCTGGCGCGGCGGGCGGCGCGGGACGCCCGCTGGGACCCCGGCCTCGCCGCCGTCCTCTCCGCCCACGCCTGCCTCCTCGTGGGCGAAAGCCGCAACGGGGAGATCGCTCCCGTCGCGCGGCGGGCCCTGGGTCTCGCCGCGACGCCGGAGGGCCGCCTTCAGGCGGTCCCCGCCCTCGGGGCCCTGGACCACGCCGAGCGCCGCCGGGGAAGGGACGACGGCGCCACGGCCGAGATGGCAGGCGCCTGGTCCGAGACCCTGCCCGACTCGCCGAACCGGGCCTGGATGCTGCGCCAGCGCGGCCTGGGCCTCGTGCGCCGGGGAAGGGTCGCCGAGGGCGTCCGGTGGATCGAGCGCTCGTCCGACGTAGAGCTGGGCGCGCGGCCGGACCACCCCGAGCCGTGGAGCCACCGCGCCGAGATGCTCGCCGACGCCTACCTGGAGGCGGGCGACCCGCGGGCGGCGGCGGCCGTCGTGGGCGGGCGCCGGGAACGATGCTTCCCGGCGCACCTGTACGTGCGGATCGAGCACGCCAACGGCCGGGCGGTGACGGGAGCCGAGATGGCGTGGCTGCGCCGCTGGACGCTCAAAGGCGGCTGGGCCCGGGGACTCGCGGCGATCGCGGGGATCGAGCGCCGCCAGACGCGGCTGACGGGGATCTCCCCGGAGGCGGGCGGTCCGGTCCCCATCGGCCCCGAGGACGAGGACCGGCTCTGGGCGGCGGTGCGGGCCGAGAGCCCTGGATAGCGGCCGAGACCGCAATTTCGCCCCACATCGTCTGCGTTCCGCTTATAAGTTCGCCTTCCCGTGCGAGACCGAAAGATACTCCCGCATGGCCCGCCCGCGCCCCGCGCCCCCTCGCTACCGCTCGAGTCTCCTCGCCCTCGCGACCGTCGCCGTCGCCCTCGCCGCCGCCCCCAAGGCGCAGGCCCAAGGGTTGCCGAACTACAAGGACTACTACTGGGCCGGCGGCTCGGGCAATTTCAGCGGAAGCTGGAAGGACTTCACCGGCCAGTACGTTTCGCCCGACTGGGGTTGGACCACCCTCTACTTCGGCAAGGATGCGCATGGAAACAGCGTTTCCGGCGGTACCGTCTACAACGACGAGAGGTACGACCTGCCCATGGTGGGCCTGGGCTTCTACAACCACGACTGGATCCTCGACGGGAAGTCCCTGAAGATGATCGATTTCGAGAATTTCATCGGCGCCAAGTCCTCCAACATCTCGGTCACGGTGAACGCCTCCATCAAGTTGGACGGCTTCTTCGGGAACAAGCCGCACCTGAGCCTCGAGGCGTCGCCAGACTCCACGCTCACGATCAACGGGAATATCGACGGCGCCGGATCCCTCTACAAGTCCGATTACGGGACGGCCGTGCTCCACGGGCTCCACACCTATACCGAAGGCACCCACGTGGACGCGGGGCGCCTGGTCGACTACCACCCGAACGGCAACTACGACACCAACGCCGAACTTGAGTTTCAAACGGCAGGCGATCTGACCTTCGGCGGAAGCATCGCGGGAGGCGGCGGCTTCACCAAGAGCGGCTACGGGACCCTCGACCTGACCGGGTCGCTCGGCTACACCGGAGCGACCAAAATCTGGGAAGGTCGCCTCATCGTGCAGGTTCCCAAAACCAGCACGATTAGCATGTCGTGGGGCACCGTCTTCGAAACTCGGATGCTCCAGCCGACGCAAACGGCCACCTACGCGGGCAAGATCACCGGCGAGGGCACCTACGTGAAGAGCGGCGCGGGGCGCATGACCCTCTCCGGCCAGAACGACTACACCTGGGGCACCGAGGTGCTCGGCGGCGTTCTGTCCGACTACAACCTTCACGGCAACTACGCGCTCGGCAACCAGACCACGCTGTTCGCGGGCGAGAACGGCGCCTCCCAGGTGTACGGGGGCGTCATCTCCGGCTTGGGGACCTTCATCAAGTCCGGCGCGGGTGCCCTGACCCTGTCGGGCCTCAACACCTACACGGGCAACACCTACGTCACGGGCGGTCGCCTGATCGACCAGCACCCCCACGGCACCTACTTCAACGATAGCGCCCTGGAGTTCCAGACCGCGACCGACCAGACCTACGCGGGCGGCGTCTTCGGCAAAGGCACCCTAACGAAGAGCGGGGCCGGAACCCTCACCCTCTCCGCCAAGTACGCCGCGGCCTACCCGGCCTTCACCGGCGGCACGACCGTGAACGGCGGCCGCCTGATCGACCTCGACCCCCACGGGAGCTACGTCACCAACGCCGCCCTGGAGTTCCGCAACGCGAACGACCTGACCTACGCCAACGCGATCACCGGCACGGGCTCGTTCACCAAGAGCGGCGCGGGTGTCCTTACCTTCACCGGCCAGAACACGTACGCCGGCGGCACCACCGTCGCGGAGGGCACCCTGCGCGAAGGCAGGAGCTACGCCCTGCAGCCCAGCTCCGACGTCGAGGTGAAGCAGGGCGCTACCCTCGACCTGAACGGCTTCATCCAGACCGTCCGCAACCTGAGCGGCCCGGGAAGCGTCACGCTAGGAGGAACGAGCGGCGCGCTCTACGCGGGCGTCAACAACGGCAATTCGACCTTCGACGGCACGATCTCCGGCGCGGGCATCTTCGTCAAGGGCGGCCTGGGCACGCTGATCCGCACCGGGGCGAACACCTACACCGGCGGCACCCGGATCGCCGCGGGCCGCCTCGTCGACCTGAACCCCCACGGCGACTACACGACGAACGACGGAGGCACCCTGGAGTTCAAGACGGCGACGGACGCCGCCTACGATCGCACGATCGACGGCACGGGGACGTTCGTGAAGGGCGGCGCGGGGACGCTGACGTTCACCGGCTCGATCAAGGGGGACGTGAAGACGCAGATCGCGGGCGGCACGCTCAAGGTCGTCGGCGGGGACCTGCGCGGCGACGTGACGGGCGCGGCGGGCACGACGCTCCAGCTCGACGGCTCGGGGAACGCCCCGGGCGCGTTCTCGGGGGCGGGCGCCCTGCTCAAGTCGGGCGGCGGAACGTTCGCGCTGGCGAACGCCCCCACCAACGCGGGCGGCGTGCGGGTGTCGCGCGGAACCCTGGAGATCGACGGCGCGGGCGCGTTCGGCGGCGGGCTGACCGTCGACTCCGGCGCGACGCTCGAGAACGCCTCGGACGGCCTCCTGAGCGTCCGAGGCGTGAGCCGGCTCCAGGGCGTCGTGAGAACCGACGGCGGCGCCACGACCGTCTTCACCGGCCTCGTCTCCGGCGTGGGCGGCTTCACGAACCAGGGCACGGTGAACTTCGAGGGCGGCTACCGTCCCGGCAACGGCCTAGCGTCGGTGCGGTTCGACGGCGACCTCAAACTCGGGAGCGCGAACGCCCTCCGGATGGAGCTGGGGGGCGCGGTCCTCGGAACGGGCTACGACCACCTGACGGTGAACGGGACCGCGTTCCTGGGCGGCGCGCTGGACGTCGCGTACCTGAACGGGTTCGTCGCGAGCGCGGGCCAGAGCTTCGACCTGTTCGACTTCAAGCGCGCGAGCGGGACCTTCGCCTCCCTGAGCCTGCCGACCCTCTCGAACGGCCTCGTCTGGAACACCTCGGACCTCTACACGAACGGCGCCCTCTCCGTGCAGGCCGTGCCCGAGCCCGCCTCCCTCGCCGCCCTGGGCCTCGGCGGCCTCGCCCTCCTGCGCCGACGCAGGCGCTGATTCGGGAGGCTCGACGCCAAGGCGTCCCGCCCTCGTGTCGCGGGGCGGGACCGGATTCGAACCAGCGTTCCTTCGGTACGAGATCGGTCGGCGGGAGCCGTGCCCGGACGGCCAGGGCTTCCCTTCAAGGTACGTGTAGAACGAAGGGGGCGCAAGCCGAAGGAGACGAAGATCCACGATCTGCGGCAGGCCGTTCGAGAACCGCCAGAAGCGGGGTTCTCGCGGCCTCTGAACGGACGACTTCGCGGAGAGGCCCGGAGATCTCGTATCTAGAAGGGGACAGGGAAAACCATGAACATCGGAATCATCGGATCGGGCCACATCGGCGGCGCGCTCGCGCGTCATCTCACCAAGCTCGGACACCAGGTGTCGATCGCCAACTCGCGCGGTCCCGCCTCGCTCGCCGACCTCGCCGCCGAGACGGGCGCGACCGCCGCGACGGTGGAGGAGGCCGCCCGCGCGACGGACGTCGTCGTCGTGACCATCCCCCAGAAAGCGGTACCGCACCTGCCGCCGGGGCTCTTCGCGGGATCGTCGGCGGTCGTCGTCGACACGGGCAACTACTATCCGACGCGCGACGGGCGCATCGAGGCGATCGAAGCGGGCCAGGTCGAGAGCGAGTGGGTGGCGGAGGCGCTCGGACGACCGGTGGTCAAGGCGTTCAACAACGTCTACGCCCAGAGCCTGGACACGCGCGGGCTTCCGGCGGGAACGCCGGGACGGATCGCCCTCTCCGTCGCGGGCGACGACGCGCGGGAAAAGGGGGTCGTGCTCGGTCTGCTCGACGAGCTCGGCTTCGACGGCGTCGACGCGGGTTCTCTCGCCGAATCCTGGCGACAGCAGCCCGGCTCTCCGGCCTACTGTCAGGATCTCGACCGGGCGGGACTTGAAACGGCGTTGGCCCAGGCCGACCCGGCGCAGGGCGCGACCTACCGGGCCCAGGCCGACGAGGCCGCGCGCCCTTTCTTCACGTAGGCGCCGTACTCAAGAAGCCTGCCGACGACGGGGCTCGGCAGGCTTACCGAGGCGGCGATCAACGGGCCACCGTTCAGAAGCCCCAGTCGTCGAAGCTCGACGTCGATCCGTCCGCCCAGGTGATCGTTCCGACCTGGTCGTCGCCCCACGCCAGCGTCGCCGGGAGCAGCGGGCTCGGCCCTTTCATCGTGCCGGAGCCCGCGCCCATCGGCGTGAAGCTCAGCGCGATCTCGATCCCTTCCGACGTGCTCAGGACGAACGCGCTCCCGCTCTCCTGCGTGGCGCCGCCCTGGTACTGGATCCAGCTTCCGTCCAGACGGGTGAACCGCTCCGTGGTGGTCGCGAGTCCCGTCTCGTCCCAGGTCTGGGTCCACGCGAAGCCGCCCGATTCCGGATCGAAGCCGTTGCCGGCGCTGCTGCCGGAGCCGTCGCCGTTGGAGACCTCGTGGTCTTTGTACCACCAGCCCTTGCGGGGCCCCGCCGTCACCGAGAAGTCCTCGTCGTCGGTCACGGGCGACGCTTCCCAGTGCGACTCCCAGACGTCGCCGCCCGCCGGCTTCGTCGTCGCCTCGTCCTCGTAGAACCGGCGGCCCCAGGTGTGCGCGCCCTGCGGGTCGCCTTCCATGAACTCCGAAGCCCAGAGACCGACGCTCTCATCGAAGAAGGGAGGATCGGCGCCCCGGCCCGCCGCCCGGGACGCCGTTTTCTTCCGGAGGGCCGGGGGAACGAGCGGGCGAACCTGGCGGACGCCGCGGCCCGTGCCGCCGCCTCCCTGGTGGAGGTCGCCGATCCCGAGGACGCCCTGGCTCAGAAGTTTCCGGAGCCGACTCTTGGTGAGGGTCGGCGAGCCGGAGGACGAACCGGGACCCGAGCCGCCACAGCCCACGAGGACGAGGACGAGAACGAGCGCGATCAAGGCGGCAGACTTTGGCATGGTCGAACGGCGGACGAGCGGTTCCAAGGTGACGTGATCTTTCCCCAACGGACCCTCCCTTTGCATGTCGGCGCTTCGACGACTTTCCTCAGGGAACGTCGGCGTGCCGCCTCGCCCGAAGGAGAAGACCCCTAAAAGGGAGCCTATCCTCCAACTTCGACCGGGAAAGCCCCGTAGAATCAGCCGCTCCCTCCATGCGATATCCCGACCGAAGCCGAAACCTGAACGACAAGCCGATCGAGGAGGGCTTGGTCGTCTACTACGTCCAGCGGGACCAGCGGGTCCACGACAACTGGGCGCTCCTCCAGGCCCAGACGATCGCCCACGAGAAGGGCGGGAAGGTGGCGGTGGTCTTCAGCCTGTCGCCGACCTTCGCCGGAGGCACCTGGCGGCAGTACGACTTTATGCTCAAGGGGCTGCGCGAGATGGAGGGGGCGCTGGAGGAGCTCGGCATCCCCTTCTTCCTGCTGTCGGGCTCGCCCGCCGAGACGCTGCCCCGATTCGTGGAGGAACGGGGCGTGGGGGCGGTGGTGTGCGACTTCAACCCCATCCGTCCCGTCTCCGAGTGGAAGGCGGCGTGGGCGAAGCGGCTCGGGGTGGCCCTCGTGCAGGTGGACGCCCACAACGTGGTGCCCGCCTGGGTCGCCTCGGACAAGCAGGAGGCGGGCGCCTACACGATCCGGCGCAAGCTCCAGAAGCGCCACGCCGAGTTCCTGACCGACTTCCCGAAGTCCGAGGTCCAAAAGTGGGACGAAGGGTGGCCGAAAAACGACTGGGAGGCGGCGATCGCCACGCTGAGGTGCGACCGTTCCGTCGGCCCCGTGGACTGGATCGCGCCGGGCGAGAAGGCGGCGCGGACGGCGCTCCGGCGCTTCGTGAAGGAGGGCCTTCCGGGCTACTCGGAGCGGCGCAACTTCCCCGACCGGCCGCTCGAGCAGTCCCAGCTCTCGCCCTACTTCCACTTCGGGCAGCTCTCGCCGCAGCGCGCCGCCCTCGCGGTGCGGGCGAGCGACGCCCCGGACGTGGACAAGGCGGCCTACCTCGACGAGCTGCTCATCCGGCGCGAGCTGTGCGACAACTTCTGCCTCTACGCCGAGGACTACCTTTCGCTCGACTCGGCCACCGCCTGGGCGCGAAAGACCCTGGACGACCACCGGAAGGACCCGCGCGAGCCCCTCTACTCGCGGGAGGAGCTGGAGGCGGCGCGGACCCACGACGACCTTTGGAACGCGGCCCAGTTGGAGATGGAGCGGCGCGGCAAGATGCACGGCTACATGCGGATGTACTGGTCCAAGAAGATCCTGGAGTGGTCCGCCACCCCCGAGGAGGCCCACGCGAACGCGGTCTACCTTAACGACAAGTACTTTATCGACGGGCGGGACGCGAGCGGCTACGCGAACATCCTGTGGTCGGTGGCGGGGGTGCACGACCGCCCCTGGATGGAGCGGCCGATCTTCGGCAAGGTGCGGTACATGAACCGCAACGGCGCGGAGCGCAAGTTCAAGGTGAAGGCGTACGTCGACTGGGTCGACGGCCTCGAAGGCGGCTAGACCCTTGCCGGTTCCGCCTCTTTCGAGACGGGAACGAGCAAGGGGCCGAAGGCGACTCCCCACTCGCACATCGCCTGGAGGATCGGCCTCAGGGTCCGGCCCCGTTCGGTCAGGGAGTACTCGACCTTGGGCGGCACCTGGGCGTAGACCTCGCGGTGCACGACGCCGTCGGCCTCCAGCTCGCGCAGCGCGCTCGTGAGGCTCTGGAGCGTGACGCCCGGCACGAGCCGCCGGAACTCGTTGAAGCGTAGGGTGCCGCCCTCCCAGAGGTGGAACAGCAGGAGGGCCTTCCACCGCCCGCCGATCACGTGGAGGGTCGCCTGGACGGGACAGTCGAGGTTGGAGTGGACGTTCGAGTGCCTCATGCTCTGGTTTCCGTGAGTATAACCCTTTAAAATGAGTTCTTGCGAAACCTAGAGCACGAGGGGAAGACTGGTCCCATGAACGTGCTGATCGTCCACGCCCATCCCGAGCCCAAGAGCCTGAACGCCGCCCTCACCGAGCGGGCCGTCGCCACCCTCGCGAACGCGGGCCACGCCGTCCGGGTCTCGGACCTTCACGCCCAGGCCTGGAACCCGGTCTCCGACCGGCGCAACTTCACGACGGTCGCGGACGCCGACTTCTACCGCCAGCAGCGGGAGGAGTCGCACGCCCTGCGCCACGGGGGCTTCGCGGCGGACGTCGAGGCGGAGATGGCGAAGCTGGCGTGGTGCGACGCGCTCGTCTTCCAGTTCCCGCTGTGGTGGTTCGGCCTTCCGGCGACCCTCAAGGGGTGGGTGGACCGTGTGTTCGCCATCGACTTCGCGTACGGCGGCGGGCGGCTGTACGACCGGGGGCCGTTCGCGGGCAAGCGCGCGCTGCTGTCGCTCACCACGGGCGCGCCGGAGTCGATGTACGAGGTCGACGGGCTGAACGGCCCGATGGAGAACGTCCTGTTCCCTATCCACCACGGCCTGCGCTTCACCGGTTTCGACGTCCTGCCGCCCTTCGTCGCCTACGCGATCAACCACATCGGCGAGGAAGGGCGGCTCGCCGCCTTGGACGCCTACGCCGAGCGCCTGCGGACGATCGCGACCGAGGCCCCGATCGCCTCCCCGAGCCTGGACGAGTTCGATCCCGAGACGATGCGCCGAAAGCGCCCGGCGGCGTAGCCGGGCGCTCCTCTCGCCCCCGGTCGGGCGACCTAGGCCGCGATGAAGCCGCGCATCTTCAGCCAGGCGGCGAAGGCGTCGAACCAGCCGGTGCTGGTGGTGGTCTTCGGGTACATCCCGAAGCCGTGGCCGCCCTGCTCGTAGAGGTGGAACTCGACCGGGCGCTTGGCCTTCTTCCAGTCCTCGATGAGGCCGAAGCCGCCGTTGCCGAACAGGGGGTCGTCGGCGGCGAGCGCGACGAACAGGGGCGGGGCGTCGGCCGAGACGGTCACCGAGGCGAGCGGGCCGTAGACGTTGCCGAGGAAGGCGGGGGAGGCGTCCTTCGTGTAGAGTTCGGTCGCCATCGTGAGCATCGCCCCCGCCGAGAAGCCGACCATACCGACCTTGGCCGGATCGACGCCCCACTCTCCGGCGCGGGAGCGCACGAGCCGGAACGCGGCGACGGCGTCGGCGATCTGCGGGGCCAGGGTCACGGCGGGGTCCTGGGCGGGCCGGGGCGCGCCGGGCGCGGGGGCCGTGCGGGGAGGCGGCGCGGCGAAGGCGGCGAGGTCGGCGGGGGTGGGATTCAGGCGGTACTTGAGGACGAAGGCGGCGACGCCCCGCTTGGCGAGGGCCTTCGCGACGTCCCATCCCTCGTTCTCCATCGAGAGCGTGCGGAAGCCGCCGCCGGGGGCCACGATCACCGCCGCACCCGTCGCCTTGCCCTTCTCCGGCAGGAAGGGGGTCAGGGTGGCGACGCTCACGTTGCGGGCGAACACGCTGCCGTACTGCGAGTGCCACGCCTCGTCGGCGGTGGCGCCGGGCAGCTTCCCGGTGCCGAGCACGATGGCGTCCGGCTGGCTCGGGATGGCGATCGGCTTCATCTGGTCGTTCTGGGCCATGGCGAACGTCGGGAGCGCGGCGGCGAAGAGGAGGAGCGTGGAAACTGGCTTCATTGACCTTGGGGTTCCTTGGAGATCGACGCGCCCTCGCGGTCGTCCACGCTTCTTATTTACCCGTAAATAAGAGCGTTTGCGTTCTGGAGCCGGAGACCCCAAGCGGCCGCTCCGGCTACCGGCCCCAAAACGAGCCTTCGAGTTCGGTGGTCAAGGCCCTGCGGCCCGCTCGAGATCGACTTCAGCGAGGGCGGCCCTGGCGCGTGCGAAGGGACTAGACGGTCGAGCGAAGTCGGATCGCGCCTTCGTCGCACCGCCCGCGAGAAGCGCATCCGCCGCGATCTAAGGGGGACGGTCTCTCCTCAGAGGCCGCAGCCAAGGACCCGACCCTACCGGGTCTGCCGAAGAAACGACGACCGAGGCCGGGCTCCGACCGAATAAACCTTGTATTCCATCGATTAGTAGGCTTTAAGCTGGCGCTCGCCTTTCGGGCTCTTCCATCCTTATAGCCTGACGAGCGATGTGAACGGACACGGATCTCGGCCTCCTACGACCATGAACCGACGCGCCTTCTCACGCCCTCCCTCTGCGGCCTTTACCCTCATCGAGCTCCTCGTCGTGATCGCGATCATCGCGATCCTCGCCGCCATCCTCTTCCCCGTGTTCGCCCAGGCCAAGGCCGCCGCGAAGAAGACCGCGTGCCTGAGCAACGTGAAGCAGATGGGGACCGCGCTCCAGCTCTACCTGGGCGACAGCGACGATGGCTATCCGGTGGGTTCCTACGCCACGCCGAAGGTCAAGGGGCCGTACGACGACGTCCACTACTGGTACTTCGGGCTCACGTTCGTCAGCTCCTCCGTGGCCAAGTTCGTGGCCGCCGACGGCATCCTCTACCCCTATCAGAAGAGCGGCGCGATCGTGAACTGCCCCGACGGCACGAACCTGAAGTCGAGCACGGGCGGCGCGCCCTTCACGATCGACCCGAGCGACGTTCCCCTGGGCTACGACAAGAACAGCCTCCTGGTCAGCAACGTCACGGGCTCCGACGGCGCGAGCTACGGTCCTTTTCGCAACGCGACCCAGTGGGACAACGTCGCCGAGTCGATCCTCCTCGCCGACGCGGGCTTCACCAACTCCAACTACGGCCCGGCCTCCTCCAGCTTCAACGGCCTGAACCTGCCCAAGGATCCGCAGTCCGGGATCGCCCAGCTTTGCAGCCGCGCCAACATCCAAGGGCGGCACGGCAAGGTCGCGAACGTCGTGATGCAGGACACCCACGCCAAGGGCTTCCGGATCTTCATCCCGCCCGCGACCACGAACTACTTCTGCCCGGCTTCGGGAACCGGATTTCTAATCGGCCCCGGCGTGACCGTGGCGCCCGGTACCGTCGCCCCGACGGGAACGAACCACTACTACATCCCCGACAAGTCGCCGACCGGCCCTCTCAACTAAGACCGGCGGGGCCCGCCGTCTTCCCGGCGGGCCTGCTGGCCTCGATCACGACCTGTCGTGTCCGCCGACCTAGGAAACGGTCAGGGTCGGCTCCCCGACGATAAGGCCCTCAAAGGAAGGCTCTAGCGGAAGAGGGCGGCGGTGGCGAGGAGGCCGAGCGCGCCCGCCAGGAGCAGCAGCGGGGTCGCGATGAGGCCGACCTTGAAGAAGTCCTTCGCGCCGACGTCCTCGCCGCCCTTGCGGGCGGTCGTGATGACGAGCATCGTGGCGAGCGACCCGGCGACGGTGAGGTTGGGGCCGACGTTACAGCCGACCAGGGCCGCGTAGCGGGCCAGGTCGTCGCCGTGCTTCAGGCTGGAGATCGAGAGCAGGGCCATCGGGATGTTGTTCACCACGTTCGAGCCGAACCCCGCGCCGAACGTGCCGATCAGGACGGTCAGCGGCTTCGAGCCGTGGCCCATCGCCAGCCCCCGGTTCATCAGCTCCGCGAGGCCGAGATTCTCCATCGCCCGCACGACCACGAACAGGCCGATGACGAACGGGAAAACGGACCAGGAGATCTCACGGACGACCTTCGGCTCCACCCGCTTCGTGCGAAGGCCGATGGCGAACAGGACCGCCGCCCCGGCGAGCGAGAAGGCGTATGGCGGGATGTGGAGCGCCGCCCCCACGAAGTAGCCGAGGACCACCGCGAGGAACACGCCGACCGACGCGCGGAAGAACCCCGGGTCGGGGATGACCTCGCCGGGCTCCGGCAGCCGCTCCGGGGAGAATTTCTCCGGCAAGCTCTTGCGAAAAAGCCAACGGAAGACGAGGTAGTTTGCGGCGATGGCGAGAAGCTGCGGCAGGGCCATCCGAAGGGTGAACGCGCCGAAGCCCCAGCCGAACGCCGCCGCGAAGAGCAGGTTCGTCAGGTTGCTGACCTGGAGCAGAAGCGAGCCCGTGTTCGCGATAAAGGCGCAGGCGAAGAGAAACGGCTTCGCCTTGAGGTCGAGCCGTCCGACGAAAGCGAGCACGACGGGCGTCAGCATCACCGCCGTGGTGTCGAGGGAGAGGAGGGCGGTGACCGCCGCCCCGAGCAGGAAGACGTTCCGGTAGAGGGCCGCGCCGTCGCCCTTCGCGCTGCGGGCGGCGTGGACCGCCGCCCACTCGAAGAAGCCCGAGACGCGCATCAGCTCCGCGAGAAGCAGGAGACCGACGAGGAAGAACAGGGCGTCCTTGCCCTGGTCGATCATGCCGAGCGCCTGGGCGGGGCTCTCCAGGCCGAAGAGGAGCATGAGCGCCCCGCCCCCGCAGGTGAACCACGCCTCGCTCAGCCCCTTGGGCCGGGTGAGGACCAGGAGGAGGGTAACGGCGAAGATCGCGAGGGTGAAGAACGTCGTCACGCGGCGGCTCCCACCGGCCTCTGACCTTCCGCACCTTTGCCCTCGAGCGTTTCCGGCATCATCCGCCAGAAGAAGACGAGGCCGACGGCGGCAATGGCGCCGAGCATGAGGAAGGCGGCGTTCACCCCGGCGTGCTTCGCGACGAAGCCGCCGACGGAGTTGCTCAGGAACGCGCCGACGCCGACCGCCGAGGCGATCGCCCCCTGCGCGAGGTTGAAGCGGCCGGTGCCCTTCGTCAGGTCGGCGACGATCAGGACGCTCACGACGCCGAAGATACCGGCGCCGAGGCCGTCCATGCACTGGATCGCGATAAGCCACGGCGCGGCGTGGCTCACGGTGTAGAGAAAGCCGCGCAGGGCGAGGGCGGCGAAGCCGAACAAGAACAGCGGCTTGCGCCCGAGGGAGGCGGCGAGCCGACCACAGACGGCGGCGGCGACGAGGAACACGAGCTGCGAGGCCATCATGTAGCCCGCCGTGTAGACCACCGCTTCCCTCCCCCCGCGCTTGTCGCTCAGGAGCTGGGTGACGAGAGGCACCATCGCCGCGTTGGCGAAGTGGAAGATCACCGACGCGATGAGGAACACGCGCACGTTCCGGTTCTTCGCGACCGTCTTCAGGCCTTCGAACTGGGCCTTGAGCGAGGCGACGACGCCCTTAGGCGGCTCCTCCTTCTTCGCGCCCTCCTCCGAGCCTCCTTTCGGCCCGTCGCAACCGCGCGCGAGGTCGAAGTCGATGTCGTCGGCCTTGATCCGCAGGACGAAGAAGGCCGCCGCCGCGCAGAACAGCACGATGAGGCCGAACATCCACCGCAGGCCGAAGAACCAGCCGACGAGCCCGATCAGGAGGGCCGCCGTCAGGTTGCCCGCCGCGTTGAACGCCTGATTCGTGCCGGTCTGCCCGTCCATCCGCTTGCGCCCGACGAGGCCGAGGGTGATCGCCGCCACGCAGGGCGGGAAGATCGCGCCCGCCACGCCGATCAGGATCTGCGCGGTCAGGACGATCGGAAACACTGGGAAGAAGGCGATCCCCAGGCAGGCGACGAGGATCATGACCGAGCCGACCACGATCAGCTCGCGCTTCTGCTTCAGCCCGTCGATGAGGCCGCCGGTCGGGGCCTGGGCGAGCACCTGGGCCACGTTGCCCGCCGCCAGGGCGACGCCGATCTGGGCCGGGCCCCAGTGGGCGACCGACTTCAGGAACACCGTGACGTACGGGCCCATGCCGTTCTGCACGTCGGCGAGCGCGAAGCTCATGCCCTTAAGGGCGCGGACGCTGCCGTCGTTGGCGGCGCCGCCGTTCTCGTCGTCCTTCTCGTCCGGCACGGCTACCACTTCCTCCCGTTCTTGTTCGGACCGAGTTGGGTTCCGAGCAGGCCGCGGTCTTCCCAGGCCTCCAGGGCGTTGTCCACGTCCCGGTCGCAGCGCGTCGACTTGGACGCGCGCGTCCCGACGGCAAGGCGGATCCCGTCCGTCGCGACGTGGCCCGCCTCGTCCTCTGCCCGGATCCCGAGTTCCACGCTCTCTCGCCGCTCGTCACCAAGGGCGACGGTTCCCTGCCATACGTTGCTGCCGGGGATCGGGGCGAGGTCGACCGTCGTCTCGCCAAGGCTCGCCCAGACGCCCCGCACGGGCGACGCGCCCCAGACGCGGGCCCGGACGGTGACGGAACCGTCGGAGAAGTCGTTCGCCTCGCCGTCCCGCATGAGCCGCTCGTCGCACGGGCTGACGATCATCGCACCCAGGGGTTCGTGCAGGGGAAAGAAGCGCCAGCTGAACGCGTCGCCGTCCAGGTTCGAGATCGAGTGGCCCACCGGCCCCTCCTCGACCTGCCCCGTCGAGCGCGTCGCGGTGTAGACGATCCGCCCGTCGTTCGCGACCTCGTTGTAGTGGGTGTGGCCCATCGCCACCACCCGGACGTCGTGCTCCCGGAGGAGGGCGGCGACCTGGGGCCCGTTGACCTTCAGCTCGCTCGGGTAGCAGTGGAGCAGGACGACCTTCGTCCCGTCCGCCGCCGAGAGTTCGCGCTCGAGCCAGGCGAGCCCTTCGTCGGAGACGACGAACGCGTCGGGACGCGGCTCCTCGAAGGCGTTCATCGCGACGAAGCGCACGTCCCCCACGGTAAAGGCGTACCGCAGCTCGTCGCCCATAAAGCGGCGGAAGTTGTCGTAGCTCCGCTCGTGGACGTCGTGGTCCCCCACGATGGCGAACCAGGGGAGAGTCAGAGACTCGAGGGCCTTGCGGACCGCCGTGTAGGAGGCGACGCTCCCGTCGTCGGCGTTGTCGCCGGGAAGGAAGACGAACGCGAGCGAAGGGGCGAAGTCCCGGTTCAGGTCGGCGACGACGGCCTGGAGGTCGGTGAAGTTCTGGCCGTCCTCTCCCATCATGTGGAGGTCGCCAACGTGGGCCCAGGAGACGACGCCGGAAGGATCGGGCGGGAGGGGAACGCGGAAAGCGGGTGGAGTGGCCATCGTTTTGCGAAGCGAGATTGAGGCGGGGCGAAGGTTCAGGACGCAAAGAGGTTCCAGGGCGCGCAGGCTGCCGCCCACGCGTCCTTTTCGGAGAAGAAGCGGGCATCGTCGTCTCTAGAAGAGAGTTCCGCCGAGCCTTACGGATCGTGCCCGGAAGCTTCTATGTTCCTGTTTTGCGATTAAGAATCGTTAAGCGTTAAACGATCTCGAGCGCCTTCCTTTCGAGGCGCCCGAGCCGAACACTAGGGCTGCGGGCCCTCGGGCATGGGCGGCTCGTCGTTCTCGACGCCGAAGTCGAACGGCCGGCCGGTCATCTCGCGCCACCGGGCGCGCTGGGCGTCGGTCAGTCCGGCCAGAACGCGGGCGTCCTCCCGCTTTCGGTCGGGCCGCTCGCCCGCTTTCGGGGGCTGCGGGGCCTCGCCTTCCTTCGGCGGGGCAGGCGGCGTCGGTCGCAGGCTTTCGATCTGCGCGTCGGTCAGGCTGAGCTCCTTCGCGACGTCGGGGCGGCGGATCGCCCCGGCGCCTTCGTGCTGGAGGCGAAGCTGCCGGAAGCGCGCGAACTGATCCGCGTCGAGGACGCCTCTCAGGGAGGTCTCCATCGGGTCGGGGCCGAGTTCGGGAGCGGGCGGGCGGGCGTTCTCGCCTTGCGGAAGACCCTTCGGCGCGGGTGGGGGCGTCGGCTTGAGGTTGCGGATCGTCTCGACCTGGGCGGCCGTCAGGCGGAGTTCTTTGCGCACGGCGTCCTGCAGGAGCCAGCGGGGTCCGCCGCGCGGCGGCAGGGGAGGTCGTCCGGGACCGTTCCCCGGGCCGCGTCCGGGACCGCCCGGCAGGTTGCCGCCGGGACCGTTCTGGGGTCCGCCCTGGGGCTCTCCGGCGGGCGGGGCGGCCTGGGCGAACGCCGCGCCGCACACGGCGGCGAAGGCGAGGGCAAGAAGGGTTTTCGTTGGGTTCATCTCGTTTCCGTCGGCCGCCCTTCGGGGCGGCCTAGGATCAAGATACGGGAGCGGTGTGAGCGTTTCGTGAGGGCTTCCCTTTTCTCGAAAAACGTTCGAGGGACGTCTGCGAGCGATGGTGGCCGCGCCGACGCCCCCTTCCCAGACGGCTCTTAGAGGATCGTTCCGTCGCGGGCCTACCGGAAGTACCCCTGGCTTTCGGCGTAGGCGGCGAGGAGTTTGCGGAGTTGGACGCGGCCGCGGCTGAGGCGGCTGCGGACGGTGCCGACGGGGATGCCCTCGGCGAGGGCGAACGCGTCGTAGGAGACGCCCGCCACGTCGATCATCAGCACCGGGCGCGCGAAGATGGTGGGGATGGTCTTGAGGGCGGTCCACACCTCGTCGCCCAGCTCTTCCGCGACGAGGCAGGCGGCCGCGTCGTTCGCCTCGTCGTCGTACACCCGCTCCGCCACCCGGGCGTCCATGTAGACGACGGGGTGGCGCTGCCGGGCCTTGTAGTCGTTGATAAAGAGATTGCCCACGATCCGCACCACCCAGGCGCGGAAGTTGCCGCCGTCGAACGTGGCGTAAGCCCGCTGGGCGCGGACGAGCGCGTCCTGCGTCAGGTCCTCCGCGTCGTCGACGTCCCGCGTCAGGCGCAGGGCCGCCTTGTAGATCTCCGGCCGGTGACGCTCCACTTCCCTTTCAAAATCGATCATTCGAAAACCTCCTTCACGAACACGTCCAGCGTCTTCCCCGCCAAGGGCGCGTCCCCGAACCGGATCGCGTCGGCGGCCCGAAGGCCCAGTTCCAAAATCCTCCCGTCGTCGCTTCGGGATCGGATCGCGTCGGCCAGATCGCGGCACTCCGGGCGCGACGAGCGGGCGCAGATCGCGAGCATCTGCGCCCGCCGGGGAGTTCCCGCCGTCGTCTCCAAACTCGCCTCGGTGCCGAGCAGGGCGACGATCGCCGCCCGACGCGTCCTCGCGAGTTCGCGCATGGCCGGGGGCGCGTCGCCCCAGTGGGCGACGATCCGACCCTCTCGCAGGCTTAGCTCCGCGCCTCGTATCCGAAGCTGGTAAGTCAGGCAGAGACCACACAGGCAATCCTCCGCGTGGCGCCTCAAAACTCCTCTCCCAAATCGAGAAGGTGGGGCTGATCGAGAAGGTCAGGCTGCTCGGGGGCCTGGAGGACGCCCGCCTCGACGGGCCGCGCGCCCACGACGCGGAGCCGGTAGGTCGCAAGGCCGGCGGAGAGGGGCATCGACTCCGGCGCGAGGCCGTCGAGCACCCGCGCCTGATGGGCCTTGAGGGCGCGCCCGAAGGCGGTGGAGCGGCCTTTGTCGGATTTCGCCGCCGCGAACACCTCGTCCAGCAACTCACGTTCCTCGGCAAGTCCGCGAAGCTCCTTGACGCTCACCCGCGCGTCCGCGAAGGCGCTCCACCAGACGCCGTAGAAGGCGCGCCACTGCTCGTCCTCCTCGCTGACCGCGCGCTTGAGGTCCTTGTCGTTGGCGAGGAAGCCTTCGATCCCGCAGGCGCCGAGGATGCCGCCGACGCGGCCCGCCCAGCGCTCGTAGGAGCCCTTGCGCCGCGCGCCCTTGGGCATGCCTTCGCGGACCCAGTGCTCGCACATCGCGAGGGCGGCGGACACGAGGCTTCCGCGGCGCTCCGCCGCCCAATCGAGGAGGGAGGCGTGGCGAAAGTCGGTGCGCGCCTCGGGGTCCTCCTCGCGCGGGTCGATGCGGATCCAGGCGCAACGGCGGGCGGCGTCGCCGCTGAACTTGCCGTTGTTCGCAGTCATCGCGAAGATGCTCTCGACCCGCACCTCCGGGGCCGCCGAAGCCTGGAGCACCCGCGCCTTGTAGACTCGCGCGGTGAGGCACGCCTCGAGCGACGGGCTTTTGACGAGGTGGCGGACGTTGTCGAACAGGATCGCCTGGGAGCCCTCTCGGAGCATCGAGTAAAGCGTCTTGGCGACCTCCACCTCGTCGGTCGGGAGGGGCGTCGCGGGGACCTCGTAACCCAGGCCGGGAAAGAGGGAGACCGCCGCGAGGAGCCCCTTGCCGCTGCCGGGGGTGGGGGCGTCGATGAGGTGGAGGGGGGTCGGCCCGTCGATCCCCGCACGGACGAAGGGGCAGAGGAAAAGGCCCATCGCGTTCGCCGCCGAGGCCTCGTCGGCGAACCGGAAGTCGCCGTACAGTTCCTCGCGCACCCAGCGCGCGGCGGCGGGGCCGTCGGTGAACTCCTGCGGCCAACTTCGACCTTCGGCGAGGTACCACTCGCTTTCCGGGTCGTAGCCGAAGCGGCGCACGATCCGTCCGGAGACGTCCATGAAGGGCGAGGCGGCGAGGCCGTTGAGGTTGGGGAACGCCTCCGAGACGTCGCGCTCCGCGAGGACGTTCTCCGCCAGCTCCTTCGTCAGGCCGCCCTGACGGACGGCGTTCTTGGCGTCGAGGGTGGTCCAGTCTGCGGCGTGGGCCAGCTCGTTTCGCATGCGGATCGCGCCGACCTCCTGGATGCGGAACTTGCCCCGGTGGCCTTTGACGCGCACCACCTCGCCATCGCGCGAGAAGAGGTGGGGCGGGTCGTTCGCCGCGCACAGGGCGTCGATCGCGTCGTCGGTGACGTCGCGAAGCTGGCGGTTCGCCACCGCGATCAGGGGCCGGGCGGGCTTCTTCATCCCGCCCTCTCGACGGGCGGCCTTCCGGCCCCGGAGTAGCCCGGCATCGCCATGACCGCCCGCGCCGCCGACCGGCGGTCGCCGCCGTGTTCCAGGACGGCCAGCCACTCGAACTTGTCGTAGCCTCCCACCGGGATGCCAGGCCAATTGGGCGACTTCTGCGAGGCGCGGTCGACGCCGCGACGGTCGAGGTTGCCGGTCGTCGCGCTGACGCCGGTGCGCTTGCCGGGACGGGTGAACTGGAGTCGCTCCCCGACCTGGCGGTAGAACCGGCCTCCCGCGCGCTCCATCAGCTCGCGCCAGTCGGCGTTCCGGTTGAACCACGACGCGGGCGAGTCGACGCCGTCGGTGCGGGCGGGCGTGGGGTTCAGAACGCAGACGGGGGGCGCGGGAGCGCGGTCGAGGCTTCGGGCTGCGTCGACGAGCGCCTGCCACGCCTCGGGTTCGGTCGGCGGGAGATCGAGGACGGTCGCCTCGGTCCGCCACACGTAGCCCGGCGACGGCGGGATCAGAGCGTAGCCGCCCCGACCCCGCGTCTCGATCCGGCAGAGGACGCTCTTTTCCCGCCGCGGGTCGAAGACGGGGGCGGCGTGGGCGGCGAGTTTGAGGGAAGCTTCGCGGCAGCCGGGAACGAAGGCCCAGACGTGGTAGCCGCCGCCGGGGGTAGCGGCGAGGGCGGTGTTCGCGAGCAGCCGGTAGGTTCCGCGCGCGGCGAGGACGGCGATCCACTCGGGGAACGCGTCGGGATCGTCGAAGTCGAGACACTGGAACTCGCCCGCGTTGAGGGCGACGCCCAAAGGCCAGGGAGACGGCGCGCCCCACCATGCTCGGATCTCCGCCTCGGTGGTGGGCCGGTCGCGTAGCCGCGCGACGAGATCGCCGGTGGCGCTCGAACGGGCGGCGCCTCGGAGCCGGGGAAAGAGGACGGCGCCTGCCGGGACCTTCGCGAGATCGCCTGCGGCGTACACCGGGAAGACGCCCGTCCGTCCTCCGTAGGCGGCGAGGCGACGAAGGGCGGCCCGCGTCATCGAAGCCCCTCGCCGTCGCCCGGCAGACCACCTACACGGTTCATGATCTTATTATACACATACGTGTATATCTTCGTGCGCTCTTTTTTTCGGGACTGCGCAAGAATGGACGGCGTTATGTCGATGACCCCCGGCGAGAAGCTCGCGGCCCTTCGATCGCGCAAGCCTCGGATCAGCCAGGAGGAGCTTTCGCGCCGGCTGGGCGGCGGCCACACCCGGAACATCGTCGCCAACTATGAGAACGGCCGGACGCAGATCCCCTTCGACGTGGCGCGACGGATCGCGCAGATCTGGAACACGACGCCCGACTGGCTCTACAACGAGCGCGACGAAGGCCCCGCGCCCAGCGTGGGCGACTACCGGCCGGGCGAGATCGCCCCGCCCCCGGCGCCCGTTCCGGGCACGAAGCGGCGGTACGCGGTGATCGGCACCGCCGGCGCGTCGGCCTCGCCGCTGCCGACGGACGCCACAGGCGAAACGGTGGCGTTCGACGACGAGCTCAGCGGGAACGGCGACCGGTTCGTGATCCAGGCGCGGGGCCGCAGCATGGAGACGCGCATCCCGGACGGCAGCTACATCCTCGTCCAGCCCGTCCGGTCCCGCCGACAGTGCCCCTACGGCCTTCTGGCGGTCGCCCGCAACGACGAGTGGGAGTACATCGTCAAGGTCCTGCGCTCCCGGGGCGGGGAGGACTGGCTCGACCCGCTGCACCCCGACTACGAGCCGATCCGCCCCGGCGAGGGGTGGGAGGTGGTCGGCTACGTCGTCGCGATCAAACACCGGCGCGGACCGGGCCGCTACAACGAGGAAGCGGACACCAACGGCCTCGGGCCTGAACCGTAATCTTTTTTTGAATTTTTGATCTTTAAGTAATACACGAACGTGTATTACCGGTGTACCATGTTCTCCGCAGGTCTCTTGGCCTGCGGAGAACGCCATGCCCGACATCCCCCTCCCCTTTGTCGTGACCCTTCCGAACGCGAAGACGGTCGCCGCCGTCCTGCGGCGGGGCCACGAACCGTTCGTCTGCGAGCGCTGCGGCGGCCGCTTCCCCGCCGTCTGCGCCTGCCCCGCCTGCGACGCCGATCCCCAACGCGCCCTCTTGGCCGACGCTCTCCGCCTCGCCCTAGCCGGGGAGAACGACGCCCGCGCCGCGTTCCTGAGGTCAGGCGAGAACGCCGCCTACGACCCTTTCGGGTCGGACGAGCCGGGATCGCTTTTCCTCGCCTACCGGTCCGCCGCCGAGGTCTGCGCGGTCGCGCGCCGCACGTTGGAGCTTTACGACGCGACCGTCTTGGAGGAGGCGTGATCGCCTTTCCGCTCGCCCAGAGGCCGGAGGGCGCCCCGACCTTCGCGCCGCCCGATCCCGAGCTTTACGGAGCCCTGCGGCGGTCGGCGTTCCACGGATCGGCGGCCGCCGCCCTCGCCGCGCACGACGCCTGGGAGGGATCGTCGCTCGCCCGGCGCCCGGACGGTCCTCTCGACCGTCCGGGCCACCGTCCCGCCGTGCGGGCGATCCTGGTCGCCATGGTCGAGGGGTACGCAGACGAGAAGAAGCCTAAACCGTCAGATTTCCGTAGCCGACGTCGCTGGGTAAGAAACCCCGGGGAGTCTGGGGCGTCCCTTTTATCAGGGACTTCATGAGGATACAAGAGTTGGCGGCCGCGATCTTTGCGGCGCCCGAATGGTTGCGCGTCCAGTCGGTGACGGTCGAGACGAAGGGGGGAGAGCCGACCGTGCTCACACCTCAGGAATTCGAGGGGTTCGAGCTTCCGCTCGCGCCCTTCACCCTGACGGTGGACGTGGTGCCGACCCAAGCCGGTTCGTCGCCCGGCGCATAGTGTCGGGCACAATACCAGGAATATTCACGGGAACGCTTGCGTGACGCCTCGGCTATCCGTATAATCCGCCCCGTGAACCGTCGGCTTTTCGATCTTGCCCGACTCTTGGTGGAGATGCCGGAGTGGCTGACCGTTCGATCGGTGACGATCGAATCGGCGCAAGGAAGCGAACGCGCCCCGGTGCCGTTCCCGCCCGACTACGCGCTGCCCCTTCCCGAAGGCGCCTTCTCGATCCGCATCGAGGTCGGTCCCACCCCTGCGGGCGGGTAGCCCGCAGGGGTGGGACCAAAAAGGAGCCGCTCCCGTCATCATCGGGAAACGGCCCAAGCGGGGGACGACACGCCCCCTGGTTCCGGGGGGCGTCGGCTCCTCCCGCGCGAGCGCGGCGTCCTCAGTCCCGGTTCCGGTTGGCGAGAGGAGAAGCAAGAAACGGGCCAAAAAGGCTTCGCGCGTCGTCCGGCTTCGCGGCGAAGGTCAGCGCAGGAGGTTCGGCCAGTTCGGTGGGACCTTGCCCCGCGGTCCCGGCGTCGGCTGGTCCAAGGGATGCGCGCGGGGCGGCGGGAGGTCCGCCGGCTCGACCTCGGCATCGAGTTCGTAGTCGTAGAACCAGCCCTCGCCCGGTTCGAAGCTCGCGATCACGGAATGGCCGGTCTCCGCCGCGTGCTTCGAGGCGTGCGCGTGGGGCGAGCTGTCGCAGCAGCCGATGTGGCCGCACTCGGCGCAGCGGCGCAGGTGGAACCACCACGCGCCCGTCTCCAGACACTCGACGCATCCCGTGCCGCTCGGCGCGGCGCTCGGATCGATCCCTTTGCGAGGGGCGCTCATCGTTAGGGAATCTACCCGCTCGCCCTCGCCTTTTCCGCGACGCTCGGAAGGTCGCGGTGCTCGCGGTCGATCTCCCGGATACGGTCCTGGGCGCGCTCGAAAGCCCAGAACACCTCGGGGTCGAAGTGCCGACCGATCTCGGCGCGCATCGTTTCGAGCGCCGCCTCGAAGCTCATCGCGGCCTTGTAGGGGCGCTCCGAGCGGAGGGCGTCGTAGACGTCCGCCACCGCCACGATCCGCCCGACGAGGGGGATCGCCTGCCGGGCGAGGCCGTTCGGGTAGCCCGTTCCGTCCCAGCGCTCGTGGTGGGTCTGGGCGATGAGGCTGGCGCACTGGATCAGGTCGGACGACTCCACCCACTCCTCCCGAAGCTCCATGCGGGAGACGAAGACCTTCATCGCGTCGACGGGCCGCGCGAGGAGGCGGTGGCCCAGGGCGCAGTGCTCCTCGATGACCTTGCGCTCCTCGGGGGTGAGCCGTCCGGGCTTGAGGAGGAGGGAGTCGGGCACGCCCAGCTTGCCGATGTCGTGGAGGGGGGCGGCGAGCAGGATCGTCTGGCACTCGGCCTTCGGCAGGCCGTAAGACTCTGCGATCGCCTCGGCGAAGAGGGAGACCCGGACGACGTGCTGCCCGGTCTCGACGTCGCGGCACTCGACCGCCGAGGCGAGGCGCAGGGCCAGCTCAAGCCGGGACGCCTCCAGGGCCCCCGTTCGCTGGCGCACCAGCTCCTCCAGCCGTCGGTTCGCGCTCTCGAGCTCGCGCTGGACGGACTGGAGGCGCAGCACGCTGTTGACGCGGGCGATGAGATCCTCGTCCTCGACGGGCTTGTTCAGCAGGTCGGCGGCGCCGAGGTCGAGGGCGCGCCGCTTGTAGTCGGCCTCGTGGCACCCGGTCACGACGACCACGGGGATCGTGAGACCGCGCGCCGCGAGTTCGGCCAGCAGGTCGAACCCCGTCTTGCCGGGCATCGCGTAGTCCGTGACGACGGCGTCGACGGCGAGCGTCTCGACCTTGGCGAGGGCCTCGTCGACCGAATGGGCGAAGTGGGTGGTCCAGTCGGGGGCGCGCCGCCGGAGCATGCGGCGGAAGCCGCTCAGCAGGTCGGCGTCGTCGTCGACGAAGAGGACGGCGCTCACGCGGCCACCGCCACGGCCCGGGCGACGGGAAGCGAGACGACGAAGGTGGTCCCGCCGTCGCGGTTGTTCGAGAACTCGACGGCGCCGCCGTGGCGCTTCACGATCGAGAACACGATCGAGAGGCCCTGGCCCGTTCCCTTGCCCACGGGCTTGGTGGTGAAGAAGGGGTCGAAGACGCGGTGCCGGATGGCGTCGGGAATCCCCGGGCCGTCGTCCTTCACCGCGATCTCCACCGAGTCCTTCGCCATGCGCGTCTCCACGACGATCGTTCCACGTTTTCCGGGCTCCGCCCTCGTGGAGGGCGCTTGGTCGGCGATGGCGTGAAGGGCGTTGACGACGAGGTTGACGACGACCTGGGCGATCTCGCCGGAGTCGCAGAGGACGTCCGGGAGGTTGGGATCGAGACGCAGGTCGAGGTCGGCGACGGCCTTGGCCTCGTTGCGCACGAGGGCCAGCGCGTCGTCGAGCACGCCGTTCAGGGCGGTGGGGCGCATGGTCTCCTCGCCGGGGTGGGCCATCTGCCGCATCGCGCGGACGATCTTGCGGACCCGGTCGATGCCGCGCATCGACTCCTGGGCGGCGAGGGGCATCTCCTCCAGGAGGAAGGCGGCGTCGAGGGCGGTCTCCCGTTCCGCGAGGCGCGCGGCGCGTTCGGCGAAGCGCGGCTCGTCGGCGACGGCGGCGCGAAGCCCGCCGTACTCCTCCAGGAGTTCGGCAAGGGCGGACGTCCCTTCGGCGAGGAATTTCGTGTTGTCGAGGACGTACTGCATGGGGGTGTTGATCTCGTGGGCCACGCCGGAGGCGAGCAGGCCCACGCTCTCCATCTTCTGGGCGTTGCGCAGTTGCTCCTCCAGGCGGCGCTGCTCGCTCAGGTCGCGGATAAAGCCGGTGTAGGTTCGGGTTTCGCCCTGGGGCACGCAGATCAGGCTGATCTCGACGGGGAACTCCGTGCCGTCGCGCCGCAGGGCGGCGATCTCGACGCGCTTGGAGAGCGCTCCCCGGTGGCGCATCACGCCTTGCTTGTGCATCGCCCGGAAGCGCTCGGGGATGACGACGTCTCCCAGGTTCCGGCCGACGACGTCGGCGCGCGCGACGCCGAACATCCCTTCGGCGGATTGGTTGAACTCGAGGATCCGGCCTTCGGCGTCCATCGTGATGACGGCGTCGATGGCGCTCTCGAGCACCGCCGTCTTCTGCTCCTCGCGGGTTTTGAGCTCGTGTTTGAAGGCGAAGGAGTCGAGCACGAGCCGCCCGATCTGGCCGAACTCGTCGTGGCGCCGGGCGAGGCTCTCGACGGGTTCGGGGCGACCGGCGGCGAGGCTGTTGGCGATGAGCTTCAGGGGCTGCGACACCCAGGCGAGGGCGAAGGCGAGGAAGACGCCCAGGATCGCCACCGCCCCGGCGAGGACGCGCAGCGCCTCGCCGCGCGAGTCGTCGTCCAGGTGCACGAGGGGCGAGTCGGGGAACACGACGCGCAGGCGGGCGACGGGGCGGCCGTCGGGGCCGTCCAGCCTTCGCTCGTGGGTCAACGCGGGGTCGGTATCGGCGGCGGGGGCGGGGAGGATCTCGACCCGCGCGCCGAGGACCTTGGCGAGGGCGAGCCGGTGGGCGGGGCTCCAGACCCGGGCGACCATGAGGTAGCCCCGGGCGGGGCCGCGCCGGTCGTCGTCGTCGGACTGGACCACGCGAGCGGCCCGCACCTCGACGGTCCGTTCGCCCCAGCGCGCGTAGTAGTGGCCCAGGGGGCGGGCGACGGCGAGGATCGACGGGGCGGCGGGGCCGTCGCCGAGGGGGCGCAGGCTTTCGGAGCCCTTGGCGGCGGCGAAGTGGACGGCGCGCCCTTTCGGGTCGAAGATCCAGACGGCGTTGGCGCTGAACGAGATGAGGCCGCCGTCGACGTTCGCCTCGGGCCAGCCCTTCCGGGGGCGGGCGATGTCGTCGCCGAGGTCGGTCCAGCGGGAGTAGTCGGCGGCGAAGGTCTCGAGGTCGCGTCCGTAGAGGCCGGTGATCCGGTCGATGATGGCCTCGTGGTCCGCCCGGGCGCTCCTCAGGAGGCGGGCGGTCTGCGCCTGGTCGTCGCGGTAGCCGACCCCGATGCCCAGGAGCAGGGTGGAGCCGAGGGCGACGAGGAGGAGCAGGAGGCGGACGCGGATGTTCATAGCGGTCGGACACGAACGGCGGGCCCGTATTCGATATTCCGCATAGGGGTCGCCCGCCCACGTCGCCTAAAAAGGGCCCCCGCCTCTTGGGAACGGTTCTCGCACATTTCGACGGCGCCGCCCCGATTTCCGCCCTTCCCGTTCGACCGCCGTTTCGGGGCCGAAAACCGTTCCAACGAGATAAACGTCGAGGTTCGCGCGGTTTTTGCCGAAACGGGACCGCCGCAGAGGCGGCGATTTTCGGGTCGGACAAACGATCTCGCGGCGCACATCGAACACAACGCCTAACCGCGTTCGCGGGTCCGTTTTATCCCTTAGACTTTCGGGCCTTATCTACTCCGCACTTCGCCACGCCGCATAGGCGAGGCACTGCCGCACGTCGGCGGCGTGAAGATAGGGATACCGTTCCAGCACCCGCGCCGTGTCGTGTCGTGTCCCTCCGCCAGCAGACCGACGATCGTCCCGACGGTGACCCGCGTCCCCTTGGCGCAAGGCCGCCCGCCCATGACGAGAGGGTCCATCGCGATCCGGTCTAAGGTCACATCCATCGATCTGCGGCGCGTGCCAGTGCCTAGAGACGAATCGCAAACGACTCTCTACGATGATCGTGTAGAGGATGAGGGGTTGGGTCCCCCCATTGGTAGAGCGTCTTAGATCCCTTCCTTTTCGTAGCGCCGAAGCATTAAGGCTAGGCACCCACAACCCGATCTGCATCAAATACCTTCTGAGGTGCTGTTCGAGAAAAGCGGTAGGGGCTCGCGATGAAGACGCCTCCCTGCTTAAACGACGCTCCAGGCCCACCGGGTTTTCGCCCGGTGGGCGAGCTTTTGCGATCGCTCCATCACTGCCGCAAGGTTCCATTCGCCCTCGTAGTCTCGAAGCTCCCTTGCGAGAGCGGTGACTTCGGAGTAGTCCTTTGCCTTCGAGGTGAACGGGTTCTGTCCAGCCGCACTGTTCGCCGGTTGGCTTAGAAGGCAGAGATTGCCGATCGAGTCTACGAGGGTTCCAAGGCGAGAGTCCTGAGAATCCGCCTTAAGATAGTTCTTCCAAGCCGCATCTAGCGTCTGGGGGATGACGTGCTCGATCGTCGGGACCGTGCTGTAATCGGGAAATTGACCGTGGGACTGCATGGTTTTATCGATCTCCATGAGCACCATCCGCGTGAACGCCAAATCACGGCTTCGGTAAAGGGTTCTAGCGACCATCGCGTCCTCGAACTCCTGATCCGATGTCCAGACATTATTCTTCTTAAACAGCTCTTGGAGAGCTTTCACCGGATACGCCTCCCCCGCTACCATTCCAAATAAACGGGGAAACATCGTGTCATAGATCGTGGTAGCACGTTCAGTCATTTTCCGCCGGACCAACATCGTTAGCGTCTCTGAAATAAGAGCAACCGCAACCTCCGTCGTGATCCCACCCGACTTGTGTGTTCGAAGAAGATCGATCAAGAATGGCGAGGTGACATCCATGCGCGTGTTAGAGATCAATTCAAGAAGTTCAGCGATCTTCTTGTCCGGATGCCGATGCTCCGAGGGCGCGACGACCATTCGATAGATTGGAGCGTTCTCGTAGACCTCCTCTAGCCGATGTCGCGCGGTAGGCACGTTGAGCTTTGGATGCTTATTCTTGAAATGGACATACGTCTTCCGACCCTTGCCGACCATTTTGCTCGCGCCGATGGAGAACAGGTAACGCAGATACTCCTCGAACTTGTCGCGCTTGTCGAAGCGGCGAATAGCCCCGAGCCATTGAACGTTGTGAAGTTGCTCGAAATCCGGCACGCTCTCCAAGGGCTTGAAGAGATAACTACAGATCAATTCGCTCGACGAAAGCGGCATTCCTTTGTCGTTCAGGCTTTCGAAGATCGCTTGAGGATCGTCTTTCCGTCCATCCAGCGGAATCCATACGACTCGGAGGCTATCGAGAAGTACGCCCGCAAGCTGCCATAGCGACGGAACGTCCTTGAACTTCTGTTTAAGCCGCTTGTCACAGTAGTCACGGAACTCGTCAACCTGGTTGTTACCGGGTTGGTAGAGGGCTACATCGGTGTAGTAGTGCGGCGAAACAGGGTTCTGGGCCTTTCCGAAAAGAGTGCGGTAAGTCGGCAGACGATCTCCCTTGCTGGAGAAAAGCTTGAGTCGCTCGTAATCGTCACCACTCGCCGATTCATTGGTCAGGAGCTTGCGAAGCGTGAGCGAATGGGTTGTCGCGTCGCCTGATTTATGTTGAAGCTGCTCCAAGCGTTCCTTGATCATGCCCAGCAGGAGGTACACGGTGGTGATCCGTTGCTGACCATCAATGACGAGATACTTTATCGTCTCTCCCTCGGAATCTGTTTTCTGGAGGACTACGATGGGGCCGAAGAAATGCTCAACCTCGCCGTACGAGACTCCATCGTCCACATCAGGCAGGATCTCGTCACTAACATCCTCGAAGAGTTGGTCCCACTGCTTCTTCTCCCATGCGTAACCCCGCTGGAAAAACGGGATCTCGTATCGGACGTTGCCGGCAAATAGCTCGCGGAAAGTACGGTTTCGGACGTTATCATTCGTCATGGTTCGAGGAGACGGCTTTAAAAGAAGGAGTCAGGAAAGAACCGGTTTTCAAGTCCCGATTGGTCGCGGCGACCGGCGGCGGTTTCGGGAAACATGGCGGTGGGTACGAAGCCTATCACACTTTAGCAGAAGTGTGATAGGCGTCCGGCGGTAGGGCAAGCTTCCCCGGGAGCTTGATTGGGCGGGGCTTGGAATTGCGTGGGGGGCGGCTCCCGGGGGATAGGGGGGTTGGGGTTGCGGCCGCGGGGCCTTTGGGGCCTCTCCCCCGAAGGGGGGGGAGGGGAGCGGTTCTGTGCGTCGGTGGGGGGGGTTGGGGTCAGCGGGTTTTTAGGCGGAGGACGGTGAGGGAGGAGGGGGGGATCTCGAGGGTGGTCTTGGGGGCGAAGGGGAGGGTATCGAGTTTGGGGAGGACGCGGGCGGGTTCGCCGAAGCGGTTCTCGGCGAGGGGGTCGCCGGTGAGGACGGTGCGGGCGGCCCGGGGGGCGAGGCCCTTGATCGAGGAGAGGTCGACGGTCGCCCGGATGGGGGTTTCGGCGCGGCTGACGATCTTGACGATCACGTCGCCGGACTTGGACTCGCGCACCACGGAACTGGCGAGGGTTCCGCCGGCGGTCTCGACGGCGGCGGGGAGGTGGAAGTCGCCCGCGTTGCGCATGAAGAGGCGCTGGACCTCGTAGTTCACGCTCGGGCAGACGGTGCGGTTGTCGAAGTAGATGAGGTCGGGGCGCCACTGGGTGTGGCCCTGCTTGGCGAGGAGGGGGGCGTAGGAGGCGAGGCGCACGACGTCGCCGTCGCGCTCCAGGCCGGTGAGGTAGGCGGCCTCGGCGAGGGCGGCGCGCAGGGTGTTCTCACGTCCCTTCTCGTGGGCGGCGTACTCGCCCGCGTAGACCTTGGCGGCGCCCCGGTCGTAGCCGTCGTAGCGGGCCAGGTTGTCCCAGAACCAGTCGGGCGGCATGTAGTAGTGCTCGTCCACGAGGCCGAGCCGCTCCTGGCGGGCGAACCTCCATCCCGCGTCGAAGTCCTCGCCGCTCGGGAAGGGGCCGACGGTGCCGATGAGCTTCAGCTTGGGATAGCGGGCGCGGACGGCGTCGTGGACCATCTTGAAGCGCGACTCGAAGACGGGGGTGATGGCCTCCTCGTTGCCGATGGCGAGGTATTCGAGACCGAACGGCTTGGGGTGTCCGGCGGCGGCGCGCACGCGGCCCCACTTCGAGGTCGCGGGGCCGTTGGCGTACTCGACGAGGTCGAGCACGTCCTGGATGTAGCCCTTCATGGCGGCGAGGGGGAGGGCCTCCTGGCCCTTGCCCCAGTTGGAGTCCGTGTTCTGGCAGGAGACGGCGGCGGGGACGACGGGGAGGGGCTTGGCGCCGATGTCCTCGCAGAACTGGAAGTACTCGAAGTAGCCCAGGCCGGTGGTCTGGTGGTAGCCCCACTGGTTGGGCTGGGCGCGGCGCCCTTCGACGGGGCCGACGGTCTTCTTCCAGTCGTACATCCCGCTCAGGCCGAGCCAGCCGCCGTGGACGACGCAGCCGCCGGGGAAGCGGACGAACTTGGGCTGGAGGTCGGCGATGGCTTGGGCGAGGTCGGGGCGCAGGCCGTTGGCCCTTCCCCGGAAGGTCTTGCGGGGGAAGAGGGAGACCATGTCGAGGCCGGTCGCGCCCTTGCCGGAGGCGAGGACGACGAGGCGGCCCCCTTCCGTGTCGCCGCTCGACACGAGGGTGGCGGTCTGCTTCCGCCAGTCGTCGGAGGGGGCGCCGAGGACGGCGCTCGCGAGGACGGCGCCCGCCTCGTTCTCGAGCCTTACGGTGATCGTTCCGGGCTGGCCGGCGAAGGCGCAGGCGAAGAGGGCGAGGTCGTAGGTTTCGCCCTTGCGCAGGACGATACCGTCGAAGCCCTCGTTGCGCAGGCCGACGGCGCCCTTCTCGACGACGAGGGAGACGTAGTGAGGGTTGTCGGGGTTGAGGGGGGCGCCGGTGCGCAGGCTGGCTCTTCCCTCGCCGCCGCGCTCCTTGACGAGGGTCCAGGCGGTGAGGCCGTTCCACTCCTTGCGGTCGAGGGGGGAGTACTCGAAGGAGCGGTTCTGGACGAGCTCGGCGTAGAGGCCGCCGTCGGCGGCGGCGTTCAGGTCCTCGAAGAAGATGCCGAACAGGTCGGGGCTGATCGGCTTGGGGGCTCCGGCGACGACGATGGAGGCGAGGAGGGGGAGGATCATGGCTTTGGGGGCGGCTTCGCCACCGGGGGTTTGGCCCATCGTACTCTATTCGTCCATGCTCAAACGCTTTAGCCAAATATGTCTAAACATTAGGACATAATTAAAGGTCGGAGCTCACCGATGATCTTTCCCCTGCTCGCCTTGTCGTCGGCCGCGGTCGTGGCCCCCGTTCCGAACCCCTACGCGGCGGAGGGGGCGCGGCTGACCCTTCAGACGATCGAGCGCTTCTACGACCGGAAGGCGGGGATCTGGCGACCGCCCGTCGTGTCGGCGGAGAGCGTCGGCGACCAGGGCTACACGTTCTGGCCTTCCCTCCTGGCGTGGCAGGCGGTGATCGAGGGGGCGAAGGTGGACCCGAAGGCGTGGAAGCCGCGGATCGCGCCGTTCTACGACGCGCTGGAGCAGTATTTCGACCGGGCGGGGCACGCGTACTGCGCCTGGAAGTGGTTCGAGGGCAACGACGACAAGTTCTACGACGACAACACCTGGGCGGCGGTCGCGTGCATGGAGGCGTACGAGATCACGCGCGAGCCGCGGTACCGGAAGCGGGCGGTCGAGATCTTCGACGGCTTCGTGAAGGGCGGCTGGGACGAGCGGCCCGGGCGGGGCGGCCTGCGGTGGGGCACGAAGGCGGGGATCGAGGACCGCAAGGACCGGACGGTGTCGGCCACCGCCGCCGGAGCGCTCGCCGCGCTGCTGATCGCGAGGCACCAGGACGGGGCGGCGAACCGGAAATGGGCGAAGCGGGCGCTCGATTGGATCGACACGCGACTGAGCTTGCCGAGCGGTCTGATCCAGGACGGGGTCAAGGACGACGGGACGGTGATGACGACGGTCTGGACCTACAACACGGGGGTTCCGATCCGCGCGGCGGTGGAGTATTCCCGGCAGACGAAGGACGCCGCGACCCGGAAGTGGGCGGTGCGGATGGGCGACGCCTGCCTGGACCGGAGCCTCTCGCCCCTGTACGACGGCGCGGTGAAAGAGCCCTCGAAGCGCTACTGGTGGGACGGCGTCTACTTCGCGCACTACCTCGTGGACGGGCTGCGCGAGCTCGGGCGGCTGACGGGCGACGGCAAGTACGTGCGGGAGGCGCGGCGGGAGGCGGACTACTGCAAGGCGACGCTGCGGGACGAGGACGGTCTCTACTGGCGCAACCTGCGGCCCTGGACGATCGACGCGCGGCGGACGGAGGCCTTCTGGAAGCTCTCCGGGCAGACAGGCCCGGCGCTCGCGGCGGACGCCTCGGAGCGCTCGATGGAGCCGTCGGCGCTCGCGAAGCCCGTCGCGGAGCGGCCGATGGCGAAGACGGTCCTCGCGAACGCGGGGGCGGCGCGGATGTTCTGGCTTTTGGCCCACTAGGGGCCCTCGGCGCTACCTTCCGCCGAGGCCGCTGAGGGCGACGCCCTCGACGAAGTAGCGCTGGGCGAAGAAGAAGAGGGCGAGGACGGGGAGGAGGGTGAGGGTGGCGAAGGCCATCATCAGTCCGGGCGAGCCGCCGCGCTCGCTCTGGAAAAGCTGGAGGGCGTAGGCGAGGGGCATGTTCTCGGGCGCGTTCACGTAGATGAGCGGGCCCATGAAGTCGTTCCAGGCGCCCATGAAGGTCCAGATGGCGACGACCGCGAGGGCGGGGCGGACCTGGGGCAGCATGATCGTCCAGAACGAGCGGAGCACGCCCGCGCCGTCGATCTTGCCCGCGTCCTCCAGCTCGCCGGGGATCTGCGAGAAGAACTGGCGCAGGAGGAACACGTTGAACGCGCTCGCGAAGAAGGCGGGCACCCAGAGGGGATAGAGGGTGCCGACCCAGCCCAGGGAGCGGAACAGGAGGAACCGGGGGAGGAGGGTCACCGCGCCGGGCAGCATCATCGTGGCGAGCAGGAGCCGGAAGAGAAGTTCGCGCCCGGGAAAGCGCAGCCGCGCGAAGCCGTAGGCCACCAGGGAGGAGCTGAGAAGGGTTCCGACGACGCTCATGACGACGAGGACGAGGGTGTTGCGCAGGTAGACGAGGCCGTGGTCGGTTTCCGGGGGCATCGCCTCCAGGGCCTCGGTGTAGTTCAGGGTGCGCAGGCCGACGTCGCGGACGGGCTCCAGCTCGGCGGGGAGGAACGTGCCTTCGCGCCCTTTGAGCGACGCGGGGGTGAGGTAGCGCACGAGGCGCCGTCCGTCGTCCAGCTCGCGCGCGACGAAGCCGGTGAAGCCCTTTCCGGCCACGACGGGCGCGTCCTTGGGCACGATCCGGAAGGCGTTCGCGGGGGCGGCGAAGGAGACGCCGCGCAGGCTCGACGGACGCTGCACCTCGACGAGGTAGGAGCCGTCGGAGGTCCTTCCCGCGAGGGTCGCCTGAACCCAGCTCTCCCGGTAGCGCCCTTCGAGCAGGGGATTCTGGGGATCGAGGTAGGGGACGGTGCGTTGCACCCGGGGGATCCAGACGAGGCCGCGCGTGCCCGCGAGGTCGCGATCCTCCTTGAAGCTCGTCACGAGCAGCCAGGCGAACGGCAGTCCGAACACGACGCAGCCGACGGCGAGGGCGAAGGCCTTGGCGAGTCCCCTTCCCCGCTTCCCGACCGCGGCCATGGCGAGGACGGCGGCGACGGCGAGGGCGGCGAGGCCGAGGGCGGCCCCGCCGCCCAGGGCGATCCTTCCCCGGAGGATCTCGATCCGCGCCTCGGGGTCGAGGCGGACGAGCAGCCCGAAGCCGACGGCGAGGGCGGCCCAGACGGCGGCCTCGATCCGCCGGGCCTTCGAGGGGTCGAGGAGCGTTCCGGCGATCCGGACCAGGGCGAGCGCCGCGCAGACGGCGGCGGCCCACGCCGGGAACGGCATCACGAACCAGACGAGGGGGATTCCGAGGCCGCCCCGCGCGGCGGGGGTGAGCGCCGCGAGGAGGAGCAGGAGCCCGCCCGTGCCGAGCCACGCGCCCCGGGCGGCTTTCGAGGCGCGGGCGGTTTTGGAGGCAAGGGCGACGACCAGGGCGGCGGCGCCGAGCCAGGAGGCGAGCGTGCCCAGGGCGAAGAGGAGGTTCGAGGTCAAGGCTTCGCCTCGTCGTGGACCCAGAACGGCGCGACGCGGAACTGGACGAGGGTGATGAGGAGGACGACGGCGAAGAGGGTCCAGGCGAGGGCGCTCGCGTAGCCCATCTTGAAGTAGGCGAAGGCGTTGGTGAACAGGTACTTGGCGGGTACGAGGAGCGCGTCGCTCGGCCCGTTGCCGCCGTCGCCGGCCATGATGTAGACGCGGTCGAACTCCTGGATCGCCCCGATAAAGCCCATCACCGCGTTGAAGAACAGGATCGGGCTCAGCATCGGCAGGGTGACGCTGAAGAAGGCGCGCGACGGGCTCGCGCCGTCGAGGTCGGCGGCTTCGTAGAGGGAGGCGGGTACGCCTTTGAGGCCCGCGAGCCACAGGATCATGCCGCTGCCCGCGCCCCACACGCCCATGAGGATGAGGGCGGGCTTGGCCCACGCCTCGGCGGTCAGCCAGCCGGGGGCGGGGAGGTTCATCCAGGGGCCGAGGGTGGCGCTCCAGGCGGCGTTGACCAGTCCCGAGCCCGCGTCGGGGCGCAGGAGCCAGATCCAGAGCACGGAGCTGGCGGCGACGGGAACGATGGCGGGAAGGTAGAAGACGGTCCGGAAGAAGCGGATGCCGGGCACGCCCGCGTTGAGCAGGAGGGCGACCGCGAGCCCGGTGACGAGGCCCAGGGGCACGCCGACGCCCGCCAGGTAGGCGGCGTTGCCGAAGGCCTTGAGGACGTTCGCCCGGTCGGGCCCGGCCATGTCCGCGTAGTTCCGCAGGCCGACCCAGCGCGGGGGCGAGAGGACGTCGTAGTCGGTGAAACTAAAGAACAGGGAGGCGAGCATCGGCCCGGCGGTGAGAGCGAGAAAGCCCACGATCCAGGGGGCGACGCAGAGGAGTCCCCAGCGCGCCTCGCCCCGCGCCAGGCGACCGAGACGCGCGCTCCGCCGCACCGTCGCGAGCGCGGCGCCGCCCAAGAGGAGGAGGCCGCCGGCGACCGCGGCGGCGAGCCCGAAGGAGACGACGGGATAGCCCCGCTTCGCGGCGAGCCGGTCGAGCTCGCGCTGGACGGTGGCCTGGCCCGCCTCGAGGGCGGCGCGGGGCGCGAGCTTCCCGAGCATGGCGGCCTCGGTGGCGCGGACGTGCTCGTCCCAAAGGAGCTGGCCGACGATCGTCGGGGGGCGCACCCGGGCGTGGTCCATGAGTTCCATGTGAACGCGCAGCCCTTCGGCGAACTTCGGGTCGGCGGGCTTGTAGAGGCGGTAGAGGGCGGCGTTCGCGGCCTTCAGGGCCTGGATGCGCGGCAGGTAGACGCGGCCTTTCGCCCGGTCGGCGGAGGCCTGGGCGCGGTTCTCGACGAGGCGCCCTTCGAGACTCGTCGCGAACCGGATGAACTCCCAGGCGAGGTCGGGATGGGGGCAGCCGCGCGGCATGGCGTAGCTGAAGCCGCCGATCCAGGTGATGAAGCGGTCCTTCTCGTTCTTGAACCTTCCGACGCCCGCGTAGCGATCGTCGGGGACGGGCGGCGGGGCCACGCCGAAGTCGAGAGCGGGGCCGAAGCGGGCCAGGCCGGGGAGGGACCAGTCGCCGTCGATCTTCATGGCGACCTTCCCCGAGACGAAGGGGTCGTTCTCGCCGCCTTGGAAGCCGGACTGGAAGACGTCGGCCTGGGCGTAGCCTCCGAGGAGGTCGTAGCCCTCCTTCATGAAGGCGAGCGCGCCCGCCGCCTCGTCGGAGGCGAGGGTGCACCGCGTCCCGTCCGCGGAGAGGAACCGGGCGCCGTTCTGGAAGGCGTAGAGGGTGAGCCAGGCGTTGCCGAAGTTCGGGATGAAGCCCGCGCGCCTGCCCTTCTCGGTGAGGGCCGCGGCGTAGCGGCGCATCTCGGACCAGGTGCGCGGCGGGCGGCGCCAGTCGAGCCCGGCGGCGGCGAGGGCGTCGCGCTTCCGCCGGAAGAGGCCGCGGTTCCAGTAGAGGGCGCGATCGTCGGCCCCGGTGGGGATACCGTAGACGCCGCCCTGGTAGGTCGCCTCGTCCCAGGCCGCCGCGTAGTAGTCCTTCCGGCGGGGGCCGTCGGGAGTCTTCGCCAGGTAGCCGTCGAGCGGGAGGAAGGCGCCCCGGCTCGCCCAGTCGCTGATGTTGAAGCGCGCCTGGTAGACGAGGTCCGGCGCGGAGCCGCCCACGATGGCGGTGAGCAGCTTCTGGGGGTTCATGCCGCCCGCGCCGAGCCCGAGCATCCGGATGTGGACGCCCGGGTGGCGGGCCTCGAAGGCCTGGGCCACGGCGAGGGTGCCCGCGATCGCGGTGTCGGGATCCAGCTGGGCGCCCCAGACGGAGAGCGTCGTCTCGGCGGAGAAGGCTTGCGCGGGAAGGGCGGCGAGCAGGGCGGCGAGGCCGACGAGGAGGGGTCTCACGTTCGGACGAACGCCTTGAGGGTGGCGCACTCCTCGGGGCCAAGGGGCCGGACCGTGTAGCGACCGACCGATGCGGGGACGATGAAGGTCTCGGCGTAGTGGACGACGAACGGCTCGAAGTCGCCCTCGACGACGGCGGCCTCGCCCTGGACGAGGTTCAGCACGTTCACGCCGCCCCCCGTGTCGTGCGGCACGGGTCCGGTGAACCAGTGGCGGCGCGTCTCGATGAACTCCGTCTCGTGGAGGCCGGTGCGCTCCTCGCGCCAGCCCGGGCCCTCGGCGATCGGCTCGAACCGGTTGACGAGGTTCTCGCGCGTCCATTCGGTCCCACGCGTCCAGTCGATCACCCGCCCGCCGTGCTCCAGGTAGATGGGCCGGGGCTTGCCGTCGAGGCCGAGGCGGCCCCAGTCCCAGAGCTTGAAGGTGAAGATGTAGGGGGTCGCGGAGATCTCGAGCACCATCGCCTCGGCGCCGGAGCAGTGGACGGTGCCCGCCGGGATGAGGAAGTGGTCGTGGGGCTTCGCGGGCCAGCGGTTCGCGAAGCGGTCGGCGTCGAAGGGCGCTTCGCCCTTCTGGGCCGCTTCGAGGGCGGCGATCATCCCCTCCGGCTCGACCCCGTCCTTCGTCCCGAGGTACACGCTCGCGCCGGGTCCCGCGTCGAGCAGGTAGTAGCTCTCGTCCTGGGTGTAGGGCATCCCGAAGGCGCGTTGGATGTACGCCGTCGTCGGGTGGACCTGGAAGGAGAGGTTCCCGCCGCCGACGGTGTCGAGGAAGTCGAAGCGGATGGGGAACTCGTCGCCGAACCGGGCGTAGACCCCTTCGCCCAGGAGGGCGCGGGGGCGGTGGAACACGAGGTCGATCGACGGCAGCTCCAGGCGAAGGTCGCCGAAGCCGAGAAGGAGGCTGTTCTCCTCAGGGACGCAGTCGAAGCACCAGCCGTAGTTGGGCGGCGCGGGGTCGAGGTCGCAGACCGTTCTCATCCACTGCCCGCCCCAGGGGGCGGGGTCGAAGAACGGCACGACGCGGAAGGGGCGGCGCAGGCAGGCCTCCAGCCCCTCGCGCACGGCGACGCCCTCCGCCAGCTTCGGGCGGGCGGGGTCGTTCGTGTCCAGGACGAAGTCCCAACGGTCGATGAGGGGCCGCTTCCAGCGGTCGGCGACGCGCCAGTCGACGAAGAAGGCGCGCTTGTACTGGAGGCTCCACCTCTCGTCGCGGTTGTCGGTCCCGAGGTTGTCGGCCTCGTCGCGGCGGAAGCGCATCTGGGCCTCCCAGCGGGCGAGATCGGCGTAGACGAGACGGTCGCCGCGGGCCGGGTCGGGGTCGTGCAGGAGGGTCGCGCCCACCCCGACGACGAGGACCCGCCCGTCGGCCTCCGCGATCCGCCGCCGCGCCGCCTCGATCCGCGCGGGGTCGAAGAACGCCGGGAGGTCCAGGCCGGACAGGAAGCCGAACACCGGATCGTCACCGCCCAGGAAGGGGGCGACGAGAGCCTCGATCTCGGCCTCGGGGCGCATCAGTTCGCGGGGGTCGATCGTCAGGACGGGGGCCAAGCGGGCGGCGAGCTCGCGGCGCACGGCGGCCTCGTCGACGCCGGGATAGCACTCCACGGCCAGCACGCCGCGCGTCTCGGCGAGCCGCGCGGCGACGGCGTCCCAGCCTTCGACGCACCTTCCCTCAGGGTCGGGCACGGGGACGAAGGGCGTCTTGTCGTAGTTCGGGCTTCTCATCTGTCTCTTTTCAGCAGCCATTCGCACGCGACGAGCGCGGCGTCGTCTCCCCGTTCCGAGGCCACCACGCGGGGCGCTCCGCCGGGGGTCCAGGCGTGGCGACGAACGTGGTCGCGGATCGGTGCGAGCACGGCCTCGCCGCTCGCCATCACGCCGCCGCCGAACACCAGGATCTCGGGATCGTAGGCGTGGACGAGGCTGACGGCGAGGGCGCCCCAGACCGCGAGGCTCCGGTCGCGGACCCGGACGGCCTTCGCGTCGCCCGCGCGGGCCGCCGCGAAGACGGCGGCGTAATCGCGGAACCCCTCGCCCACGACGGGCAGGGCGGCGGTCGAGGCCTCCGTCTCCCAGCAACCGAGGTTGCCGCAGGGGCAGGGGCGACCTTCGACGTGAGCGGTCATGTGGCCGCCGAGGATGCCCGCCGCGCCTTGGCGTCCGCGCAGGACGCGTCCTCCCGAGACCACGCCGGTACCGATGCCGGTGCCGAGGGTGACCATCACCACGTCGGAGGCTCCTTGGGCGGCGCCGTATCGCCATTCGCCGACCGTCGCCAGACGCGCGTCGTTGTCCACGGCGAAGGGAGCGCGGAACTCGTCCCTCGCCCAGGCGACGAGGTCGATCCCCGGGGCGTCGCGGTACTTGCCCACGTCGCCGACGATCCGGTCGCCGTCGACCAAGCTGGGGAACGCCAAGCCCACGCCTTCGACCGGGCGGTCCGTCAGCCCCTGGAGGGCGGCGGCGATCCGGGGGAGGGCGGGGGCGAGGCCTTCGTCCGAGCGGGCGTCGATCGACGTTCGCGCGAGGACCTCGCCGCCTTGGACGAGCCCGAGCTTGATGCGCGTCCCGCCCGCGTCCACCGCGAAGATCGCCATCAGCCGCGTTTGAGGTCCATCCGTAGCGAGTGGATGTCGGACCGGTACCAGTTGACGTTGAACTCGACGGGCTCGTCGTTCGCGTCGAGGGTCGTCCGCTTGCGCAGCAGCAGGGCCGAGCCCGGCGCGACATCGAGGGCCGTCGCCAAGGCCTCGTCGGCCAGGCAGGCGGTGATGTCCTCGAGCGAGCGCACCGGGACCACGCCCGACGCCTCTTCGATCGCGTCGTAGAGGGGCCGGTCGAAGTCCTCGTCGTCCCTCATCCCGAGGCGCGGGTGCACCCAGGAGACGGTGAGGACGACGCGCTCGTCGAGCCATCCCCGCACCCTCCGGATCCGCAGGGTCTTTCGCACGCCCTTGAGTTGGAGGGCGTTGCGCACCTCCTCGTCGGGATCGACGAGGTCGACTGACAGCTCGTAGTTGCGCACCTGGACGCCGTGGGCCTTCATCTCGCCGGTCAGGCTGTGCCACTCGGCGACCCCCGACTGGAGCGGGGGCTTCGCGACGCGCGTGCCGTGGCCCTGCCGACGTTCGACGAGCCCCTCGTAGATCAGCTTCTGCATCCCCGCGCGCAGGGTGCTGCGGCTGACGCCGAGCTGGCGCGCGAGGCTGACCTCGTCCGGCAGGAGCGAGCCGTCGGCGTAGCGAGGCTGCCGGATGAGGTCGCGAAGGAGCGCGTCGATCTGGGCGTGCAGCGGCAGTCCGCTGCGCCGATCGATTCGGAGCGGCGCGTCTAGGGGGGGCTCGATGGTCATGGTTGTACCGGATGCTAGCGCAAACCCTACTTGATCCCGTTCGCGTCCTTGATCTTCTGGATCGTGGCCGCCTTGGCGGATTCCGGCATCGGCCCCTTCTGTATCCGCTCGATCTGCTGCTGGGGGGTTAGGCTCTTCATCTCGTCGATGAGTTTCTGCTCCTGCGCGGTGTGCGCCGGCACGGCGTCCGGGTTGTTGCCGCACCCCCCGAGGAGGGGGGCAGCGAGGAGCGCGACGGCCAGAAGGGCCCAAGGACGAACGGTCAAAGCCCCTTGCCCCACTCGGGGATGTCCTGGACGTCCTTGAGGAACTGCGCCGTGTAGCCCGGCGCGTGGGCCTCGTTCACGGCGATGCTGCCCCACATGTCCTGCGCCACGGTCTGGGACGCCTGGACGTTCTTCGCGTGGCCGTCGTAGAACGACACGTTGGTGGCCCGGTTTTTGGTGCCAGCGACGCACGAGGTCGGCGTGCCACCCGCCGGGATGCCGTTCGCGGTGCATCGGTAGCGGATGTGGTCGGCGCTCGTCTCGGTGAAGTAGATGCGCGAGTTCGCGATCAGGATCGTGTTCGCGGGAGCGCTGAGTTGGGTGACCGAGCCCGGCCTTCCCGTGACCTTGTCGACCTGCCACTGCCCGATCATGCTGACGTAGTCCCGAGGGTCCATGTCCTTGTTGTTGAGTTCGTTGACGCCCGCGCTCGCGTTCATCGCGTAGCCCCTTGGGAAGCGGGTGGTCTCGTCGCCCGGCCCCTCGGCGGCCGGCCAGTTCCAGTAGATGGGCGAGAGGTCGGACCAGGCGGCGTCGTTCATCACGGACTGGTAGATGCCGCCCTGCCCGGGCGTCTTGTAGGGGGTCCCGTCGTTGTAGTCGCGGCCGCCGTTCTTCACGTACGGGGCGGTGCCGTCCTTCCAGGAGTGCATCCGCGCGGTCCACCAGTCACCCGGTTTGTCGACGATGCGCGAGAGCGGTTGGACGTCGTCGCTGTCGGCGGTGTACATCGCGTTGCTCGTGGCGAGCTGCTTGATGTTGGACAGGTCCTGCGTCTTCTTCGCGGCCTGCTTGGCCTGGGCGAAGACGGGGAAGAGGATGGCGGCGAGAATCGCGATGATGGCGATCACGACGAGAAGCTCGATGAGGGTGAAGGCTTTGCGCAGGGCGGTTGGTTTCTTCATTGAGGGCCCACGACGGCGATCGTTCGCCGTCCAGTGGTCCATTCTACGCCAAACATTTAAATGTTTGGACAAATCGCGAAAAGAATCGGGTGAAATAGCGGGGGAAGCCCACGATGATCAACGAAGTCCTCCTCGTCCACCACACGCACACCGACATCGGATACACCCATCCCCAGCCGGTGGTGTTCGAGCTGCACGACCGCTTTATCGAGCGCGCGCTCGACCTGGCGGACGCGACGGCGGACGAGCGGGACGACGCGCGCTTCCGGTGGACCTGCGAGGTGACCGGCGTCACGCGCGCCTGGTGGGACCGCGCCTCGAACGACGACCGCGACCGGTTTCTAGCCGCCGTGCGGCGGGGGCAGTTCGAGGTCGCGGCGCTCGAGTGGCACCTGACGCCCTTGGCGGACCTGCGGATGCTGGTCCGCAGCCTGGCGAACGTCCGCTTCTTCCGGGAGCTGGGGGTTCCCGTGCGCTCGGGCATGAACACCGACGTGAACGGGGCGCCGTGGGGCCTCGTCGACGTGCTGCTCGACCACGGCGTCGACGGCTTCTCGATGGCGGCCAACTCGCACTTCGGCGGCCCGGTGTCGCCGCGACCGGGCGCGTTCCGGTGGGGTTCTGCGGACGGGCGCGAGCTGCTCGTCTGGAACGGGTTCCAGTACTGGCACGCGGCCAACGTGCTGATGCGGATGCCGTCGTCGGTGGACGAGGTGGCGCGGGCCATGCCGCCCATCCTCGCGGAGGCCGAGCGGCGCGGCTACGCCCTTCCCTACCTACCCTTGCAGATCACGAACCCGCACCATCCGGACAACGCCCCGCCGGACGCCACGCTCGCGGCGTTCGTGCGGGAGTGGAACGACCGCGACCCGGCGGTCCGGATCCGTACGGTCCTGCTCACCGAGGTCTTCGACCGGCTCCGCCAGGAGGCTCTGCCCCTCGTGACGGGCGACTGGACGGACTACTGGAACTTCGGGGCGGGCAGCTCCGCCCGCGAGACGACGGTCCTGATGGAGGGGTTACGGGTCTTGGACGCCGCCCACGAGGTCGCCGCGTGGTCCGGCGCGCCCGAACGGCGCGAGCAGGCGCACCTCGACGCCGCCCACGACCATCTCGCCCTCTACGCCGAGCACACCTGGGGGGCCGACTGCTCGATCACCCGGCCCGAGTCGATCGAGACGCGGATGCAGTGGGCGACGAAGTCGGCCTACGCGTACCAGGGGCTCGGGCACGCCCGGATCGTGCTGCGGGACGCCCTGCATCGGCTCGCACAGGAGGCGGGAGGCGAGGAGCCGACGCTCCTCCTCTACAACCCCCTACCGGTTCCGGTGCGCGTCCCCATGCGCCTTCCGGTCGACGGTCTCGACTGGCCCCTGACGCCGGGCGTCCACCACCGCCAGCGGCTCGACGGTGCGCTGGGCAACCTGCCGGAGGCGGCGACCCGCTGGTGCGACGTCGAACTGCCCGCCCTGGGCTACCGGACCTACCCGGTGACAGCGCTTCCCTTCGCCGCTTCCGAAGGACTGGAGTCGGGGCTAATCGGCATGACGAGCACCCGCGAGTTTATCGAGTCCGAACGGGTGCGCCTGGTCTTTCCGCCCCAGGGGGGCGTCGAGTCCCTGACGGTGGACGGCGTCGAATACGTCGGAGAGGTGGAAGGCCTAGGGTTCGGGGTTCCTATCCTGGAAAGGCCGGCGGGCGGGTCCCGGTCGGAGATCATGAAGCTCGACTTCAGCCTCTTCGAGCCCGCCGAAGGCTGGGTTCGCGACTGGCCCCGCGTCCAGACGAAGGGCAGGCTCCTGAGCCAGCGCAACGGGCCCGTCGAGGGGGCCGCCGAGCAGATCCAACTCTTCGAGATGGACAACGGCGACCGGGTCGAGGTCAAGTACCGGCTCTTCGCGGGCGCTACGAAGGTGGAGGTCGACGTCGTCCTGGACAGCGCGGGCGACACGAGCCCGTATTCGCTCACGCTTCCGTTCACGCTTCCCGAGCGGGGGGCGACGACGTGGCACTTCGACACGGCGGGGGCGGTGGTCGAGTTCGACCGGGAGCAGCTTCCCGACGCGGCCCGGCACTTCGTCACCGCGCGGCGCTTCGTCAGGATGCAGACGGAGGCGGCAGGCCTCTCGATCGCCACGCCGGACCTTCCGCTGTGGAAGTTCGGCGGCACGGCCTTCGCGCCGACCGACCAGTTACAGGCGGCGGAGCGGCGCCCGGCGATGCTGGCCTGGCTCGCGAACAACTACTGGGAGGTCAACTTCCTCGCGAACCAGCAGGGGCAGACCCGCTTCCGCTTCCATCTGATCCCCCATGGCCCGGAGTCGGTCGACGTCTCGTACGACAGGGCGCTGCCGTCGATGGCGCCGCCGCGCCTGCACGCGTACCGCGAGATGGGTCCGGTCCAGCGGACCGGCGGCTCATTGCTGGGGATCGAGGGCGACGGAGTCTCGCTCGAATCGGTGGCGAAGGACGGTTCGGACACCGTGCTCGCCCTCCTCAACCTGCGCGAGGAGCCGAACGCCGTCGTCCTGAGACCGGACGCGCTCGCCTGGGACGAGGCGTGGCTCGCCGGGCTCGACGGAACGCCGCGCACCCCGCTCCCCCGAACGCCGGACGGCGGCTGGAAGCTCGACCTTCCGGGCCGAGGCCTGAGCGGGGTTCGGCTGGTCGCAGGCGACCGGGAAGCCTAGGGCCGGTCGTCGGGAAACATGATCTGCGCCGTCTGCCACAGGTAGCGGCGCCAGTTTCCCCACTCGTGCCCGCCGGAGCTTAGAACCCAGAAGTCGCGGACGCCGTGCCGGTTGAGGATCGCCATCGTCGCCTGTCCGTTCTTCAGGGCGATGTCCGTCTCGCCTTCCGCCATGTAGAACGGGACGCGTAGGAGAGTCTCGTTGGTCTTGGGGTCGTCGAGGACGGATTTGAAGCTCTCCTCGACGGCGGCCAGCTGTTCCGGGAAGTAGCCCGAGCTGTAGACGTAGAGCTCGCTGAAGACGTCGAGGTGCGCGAGGCCGGTGTTCATCACGACGAAGCCCCCCATAGAGAGCCCGGCCAGGGCGCGGGATTCGCGGTTCGCCCGCGTCCGGTAGTGGTCGTCCACGTAGGGGACGATGTTCTGGACGTACTCTCGCGAGCAGTCGTCCAGCACGCCGGGCGTCGGGGGAAGGCGTGAGGCGAGTTCCCGGGTGTTCGGCATGACGACGATCATGGGCTTCGCCTTCTTCGCGGCGATGAGGCCGTCGAGGACGTTCTGCGCGCGGCCGCCGCCCTGGGGCGGGAGGGCGGTCCAGACGGCGTCGTCTTCCCCGCCCCCGTGGTTCAGGTAGAGCACGGGATAGCGGGCGTTCGGGTCCTTGTCGTAGTCCGGCGGCAGGTAGACGTGCATCCGCTTCTCCCGGCCCGCGAAGTTCCGGTACGTGGCCTGCACGACGCGGCCGTGCGGCCCGTCCGTCGGGGCGTAAAAGGAGGCGTCCTCCATGCGAGGCAGGGCGGGCAGGATCGGGAGCGGCGTTGGGCCCGGCCGGGGCGAGGTCCGCGGAGGCGGCGGGGCCTGTCCGGCCTGAGGCGGGAGGACGAGCGCGGCGAGGAGAGAGAGTCCGAGCGGCATGGGCGGTGACGGCGGGCTACCGGAAGACGCGCTGGGCGAAGAGGTAGAGGTCGTTTTTCCAGACGGGCCAGGCATGGGCGCCGGAGTCGACGTGCCAGACGTGGGGGACGCCCTTGGCCTTCAGGTAGCGGTGGACGCCCTGACCTATGTCCATCAGGCCGTCCTGGTCGCCGCACGAGACCCAGAGGAGCTTGAGGGTCTTGGCCTTCTCGGGGTCGGGCACGAGCCGTTCGGGCGGAAAGGTGTTGGGGGCGGAGGAGAAGCCGCCGACCCAGGCGAAGGTCTCGGGGTGGGCGAGACCGAAGTCGAGGGACTGGCCGCCGCCCATGGAGAGTCCCGCGAGGGCGCGGTGGTCGCGGTCGGCGAGGGTGGGGTAGCGCGCGTCGACCCAGGGGATCACGCTGCCGAGCAGGTCCTTGTCGAACTCGCCGAAGGCGGGGGCGGTCGCGAAGACGTTCCCCGTCGCGCGGTCGTCCTTCTGCGCCCGGCCGTTGGGCATCACCACGATCATGGGGACGAGTCTCTTCTCGGCGTAGAGGTTGTCGAGGATGGCGCCGGGGGCGCCGTTGTCCGCCCACTCGCGCTCGGTGCCGCCGATGCCGTGCAGAAGGTAAAGGACGGGGTAGCGCTTCGCGGGGTCGTAGTCGGGCGGCGTGTAGACGAGCAGCCTGCGTCTCGTCCCGACGGACTTCGAGTCGTACTCCACCGTCTCGATCCTTCCGTGCGGGACGCCGTCGCGGGACCGGTCGAAGCCTTCCGGGGCGGGCGGGAACGCCGCCTTGTCGTCGGGGCCGAGAAGGATCGGTCCCGGCGCGCGCTGGGCGAGGGCGGCGGGGGCCGCGAGGGCGAGGGCGAGGAGGAGCGTCGTTGCGATCTTCATGGCGCGGCTTCTATCGTGGCTCGGGCTTCTTTGGGGAGAGGAGGGCCGGGGGCTCGGGCGCCCGGAGGGAACGGTCCCGGTCGTTCCGGGGCCACGGGGAGACGGTCGCGCCTCGTTCGGGCTTCGCGGAGCCCGTGGCGGGCACGGGGTCGAAGACGGCGAAGCGAAGGCGTTCGGGCGAGCCGCCCAGGGCCCGGTTCCGGGTGTCCGCCTCGGGCAGGCGCCGCCCGCCGGCCGTCGTCAGCTCGGCGGCCCGGACGTCGGGCACGTAGAAGCGGAGGCGGCGCAGCGGGCGGGGCAGCCTCTCGTCGCCCCGATCCACGGCGGCGCGCCAAGCGATCCGCAGGCTCGGATGCTCGGCCTCGCGAACCAGGCCGAGGGTCGCGTTGAGCGCGCCCGGAAGGTAGGAGAGGGAGACAACGATCCCTTTCGAGCGGGCGAGGTCCAGGGCGCGCCCCAGTTCGGCGAGGGCGAGGGCGCGGTCGGCTCCGCCCGCGAGGGCGGTCGCGCCGAGGACGATCCGGGGAGCGCCGAGGAGCAGCGCGACGTTCACGACCTCGGCGAACGGCCCGCGTCCCGCGTGCCAGGCCGAGGCGTAGCCGACGATCTCCAGCCCATGGCCGCGGGTCTCGTCGCGCGCCGCCGTCGCGCGCCCGGCGTCGCCGGCGGGAACGTGGCCCTCGGACCAGACGATGCCGTCGAGGCGCGACGTCGAGGCGAAGCCCACCACCTCTTCCGACGACGAGGCGCGAAGGAAGCGGGAGGCGACGGCGATCCGAAACGGGCGGGCTTGGTCCATCTTCGGGCTTGGGGCATCGTCGAACGGGGAGGCCCGTCACGCGCGGGGGGCGTGACGGGCCTACTTTCCGGGGGGACCGGCGGGCGCGCCGCCCGCGGGGGGGCCGCCGGCGAGACCTTTGTAGTCCTTCATCGCCGCCGCGAGCTGCTCCGGCGTGGGCTTGCTTCCCCGGACCGCCTTCGCCTGTTCCTCGACGCTCGCAGGGCTGTTCGCGTCGTTCCCACATCCCGCGACCATCAACGGAACCGCGACCATCACCATCATCCTAATCTTCTTCATGTTAGCTCCGTCAATCGATGCGACGTGCCCGGCCCGCCCGATGGGGGCGGGCCGGGCGGTGGACCCTTTCCTTTCGTCCTCTACTCGTGGCTCGCCATCCAGAGGCTGGGCTTGCCGCTCGTCTTGCCGTCGTCGTACTCGCCGAACTCCCACCAGTTCTTGCCGTTCACCGGGCTGTTGGCGTTGGGCACGGTCGCGACGGGGTTCATGGCCTTGGCGTGGCCGTCGCAGAACACGAAGTTCGAGGTCTTGCCGCTACGGACGGAGACGGCGCCGTTGATCCCGTAGGGGAACTTGCCGCAGGCGGAGGTGCCCAGCTGCGTGGTGCCGCACTGGTTGGGGAGCTGGCGGTTGATGTAGTAGTACCAACCGGTGAAGATCCCGTTGAAGAAGGCCGAGTAGTTGGGGTCGAGGCCGCCGGCCTTCAGCTCGTCGGAGTGCGACTCGGCGAACATGACCACGTCGGCAGGCTTGTTGACGGAGGTGGCGCTGACGACGGACTCTCCCGGGAACAGCATGCACATGACGCCCTTACAGCCGCCGCCGCTCGTGAGGCCGTTGGGGGAGTAAGAGGTGGTCAGGCCCTTCCAGGCGTCGGGCGTGGCGACCTTGCCGCCCATCGAGTCCTCCGGCGATCCGTAGAGGCCGTTGGCCTTGAGGTAGGGCGCGATGGCGGGCCCCCACTGGAGCTGGCCCCAATACTGGTCGCCGCAGCCCGGCGCGGTGAAGCACATCCAGGCGGAGGTGCCGGACGGGAAGGTGTCGTCGGCGTCGCCCTGGTAGATGATGACGCCGAGCGAGAGCTGCTTCTCGTTCGAGAGGGAGGCGGTCCGCTTCGCGGCGGCCTTGGCCTGGGCGAACACGGGGAAGAGGATGGCGGCGAGGATCGCGATGATGGCGATGACGACGAGCAGTTCGATGAGGGTGAAGGCTTTCGTTGCTTTCATGGCTAGGGACTCTTCAGTGAGCGCGGATCGGGCCGGTGGACTCTCGGACGTCGAGGCCACAGTCGTAGAGGGTCGAGGTCGCCGCCGAAGGGGACGAACCCTCCTCGGCGGCGCGAACGAGGGCGAGAAGATGCGAGGTGGCCTCGAAGGCCATGCGCTCGACGGGCTGACTTACGGAGGTCAGGCGGGGCCGCGTCGTCTCGCACAGAGGCGAGGAGTCGAAGCCGACGACCGACACGTCGCCCGGGACGGAGACGCCGAGCCGCTCGCACGAGGCCAGCACGAAGCCCGCCAGCTCGTCGCTGAAGCAGACGAGGGCGGAGTGGGGCGCGTCCGGCGCGGCGTAGCGGGCGAGGACGCCGTGGTCGCGGTCGAGGACGAGCACGTCGGGCTCGGGGAGGCCGGCGCGGCGCGCGGCGGAGCGCAGGGCCTCGGCGCGGGCGACGCCCTCGACGCTGCGTTCGCTCACGGGGTCGATCGCGAAGGCGAGGCGCTCGTGGCCCAGGGCGACGAGGTGGCCGACGACGCGCCGCATCGCGCCGTCGTTGTCGGCGCAGAAGGTCGGGACGCCCAGGACGGTCCCCGGGGGCGCGTGCATCATGACGACGGGGACGGACGCCTCCTGGAGGGCGAGGACGGAGGCCTCCGTAAGGTCGGGGCGGCACCAGAGGACGCCGTCGAAGCGGCCGTCCGAGACGAAGCCGGGATCGCCCTCGCGGATCAGCCGGGGGCAGAGCGAGAGGGTGTAGTCGTGCGGGAAGAGGGCGTCCATGACCCCGTTCATCACATCGCCCCGGTAGGAGCTGTGCGAGCGGAAGTGGCCGAAGTTCTGGAAGACGACCGCCACCTGGCCCGTGCGCCCCTTTCGGAAGGTGCGCGCCATGTGGTTCGGCTGGTAACGCAGGTCGCGCGCCGCCTGGCGGATGCGCTCGGCCTTCTCGGGCGCGACCGTCACCTTTCGGTTGCCCGCGCCGTTGAGCACCGCGCTGACCGCCATCGCGGAGACCCCCGCCCTCTCCGCCACGTCGCGAATCGTCACCCTCATCTTCTTATTTACGGGTAAATAACCCGACTCCGGCATTATGCATCGGATTTCTTTTCCCAGGAGGTTTTTCGCCCTGTCTGAGAGTTTTTTATGTTCCGGCGCCTCTTTTTCAGGCGAGATAAGGCTCGGATCGGGAGCCAACGAGATTGGAAGGAGCCAAAACGGCGCTATTTATGGGTAAATAGGAACCGGCGCCTCATCGCACCGATGCGAGAAGCGCCGCCAAAGGCGACCATGCTCCTCCTCCCCTTCTTCCTGCAAGAGCCCGCGCGTCTGGCCCTCGATCTTTCCAAGCCCGGCGTGGCGGTCAGCCCGAACCTCTACGGCCACATGACGGAAGAGATCAACTACTCCTACGACGGCGGCCTCTACGGGGAGCTGGTGCGCAACCGCGCCTTCCTCGACGACGCCCAACGGCCCGCGCACTGGAGCCCCGTCGGCGAAGGCGCCTCGGTCGAGCTGCAGAAGGTCGGGCCGAGCGCGGCGCGGCCCATGGCGCTCCAGGTTCGCGGCGGCGCGGCGAACGAGGGCTACTGGGGGGTGCCGGTGCGCCCCGCGACGTCGTACGCCCTCTCGGTGTGGGCCAAGACGGACGGCGCCGGCCTCCTGACCGCGAGCCTTGAGTCGCCCGACGGATCGACGGTGTACGCCAAGGCGGACGTCAAGGGGATCGACGGCGCGTGGCGCCCGCTCAAGACGACGCTGAGGACGTCGAGCGGCGTCGCGCCGACGAAGGAGGCTCGTCTCGTCCTCCGTCCGGCCACGGGGCGGACGGTCTGGCTCGCCCAGGTCTCGCTTTTCCCACCCACCTACAAGGGTCGGCCCAACGGCAATCGGCCCGACCTGATGCGGATGCTGGCCGACATGCGGCCCAAGTTCCTGCGCTTCCCCGGCGGCAACTACCTGGAGGGCAACGCCCCCGCCGAGCGATTCCCGTGGAAGGAGACGCTCGGTCCGGTCGAGGGGCGGCCCGGCCACCGGTCGCCGTGGGGCTACCGCTCGACGGACGGGATGGGGCTGCTGGAGTTCCTGCTCTGGTGCGAGGAGACGAAGGCCAAGCCCCTGCTCGGCGTCTACGCGGGCTACGCGCTCAACGGGCAGTACGCGAAGCCGGGCCCGGAGCTGCAGCCGTTCGTGCAGGAGGCCCTGGAGGAGATCGAGTACGTGGTCGGCGACCCGAAGACGACGCGCTGGGGCGCGCAGCGGGCCCGGGACGGTCATCCGAAGCCGTTCTCCCTGGAGTGGGTGGAGGTCGGCAACGAGGACGGGTTCGACAAGTCCGGCTCGTACGAGGCGCGGTTCGTGCAGTTCTACGACGCGATCCGGGCGAAGTACCCCGCGATCAAGGTGATCTCCAGCACGGGCGGCACGGACTCGCTCGGGGCGAAGTTCCCCATCGTCCAGCGGCGGCCCGACCTATGGGACGAGCACTACTACGGCGAGGCGTGGGACATGATGGCGATGGCGACGAAGTACGACGCCTACAGCCGGAGCGGCCCGAAGGTGTTCGTCGGCGAGTGGGCGGCCCACGACGCCGTCGCGCCCTGGCAGGCGGGGCCGGAGGCGGGGCCGACGCCCAACCTCAAGTGCACCCTCGGCGACGCCGCCTTCATGACGGGCCTGGAGCGCAACTCGGACGTGGTGGAGATGGCGTGCTACGCCCCGCTTCTCGTCAACGTCAATCCGGGCGGGCGCCAGTGGTCGCTCAACCTGATCGGCTACGACGCGCTGAGCAGCTTCGGCTCGCCCTCGTACTACGCGCAACGGATGTTCGCCCAGAACCTGGGCGACCGCACGGTGCCCCTGGCCCTCTCCGGCGTTCCCACCCAGAGCAAAGGGGAGCGCACGCTTCCCTCGCTGTTCGCGTCCGCGACGCGCGACACGCGCACGGGCGCGCTGTACGTGAAGCTGGTGAACGCGCTGCCGACGCCGCAGACGGTCGCCTTCGACCTGCAGGGCGGCGCGGTGCGCTCCGAGGGCACGATGACGGTCCTGAGCGGCGGCGACCTCAAGGCGATGAACTCCATCGCGGAGCCGACGAAGATCGCGCCGAAGACGACGAAGGTCGGCGGCCTGGGAGCCTCGTTCCGCCAGACATTGCCGGGCTACTCGGTGGTCGTGCTGACGCTCAAAGGGGCGAGATGATCGCCCTCGCGGCGTGCCTGCTGATGAGTTCCGGAGAGAAGGCGAAGAACCCGGTCCCGTGGGCCGACGTGCCGGACACGTCGATCGTTCGAGTCGGGGACCGCTACTACATGAGCAGCACCACGATGCACCTGAGTCCGGGACTTCCGATCATGAAGTCCAAGGATCTGGTGCACTGGAAGCTGGTGAGCTACGCGTACCGGACGCTGGGCGAGGACGACGCGCTGACGCTCCAGAACGGGAAGAACGCCTACGGCAAAGGATCGTGGGCTAGCAGCCTTCGCTACCACGACGGCGTCTTCTACGTCTCGACGTTCTCCTCCACCACGGGCAAGACGTACGTCTTCTCGACCCGAAACCCGGAGCGGGAGGCTTGGAAGGCGGTCTCGTTCTCCCCGTCCCTGCACGACCACTCCCTGTTCTTCGACGACGACGGACGAGTCTACATGGCCTACGGGGCGGGCGATATCCGTCTCGTCGAGCTCAAGGCCGACCTTTCGGGGCCGAAGCCGGGCGGCTACGACGACGTGATCGTCCGCGACGCGAGCAAGGTGGCCGGACCGAAGGTCGGCCTGCGCGCCGAGGGTTCCCAGCTTTTCAAAGTGAACGGCAAGTACTACCTGTGCAACATCACCTGGCCGCAGGGTGGGATGCGGACGGAGATCGTCCACCGCGCGGACCGGATCACCGGTCCCTACGAGGGGCGCATCCTGTTCCAGGATCAGGGCGTCGCCCAGGGCGGCCTCGTCGACACGCCCGACGGCCGGTGGTACGCCTACCTTTTCCAGGACCACGGCGCGGTCGGGCGGATCCCCTACCTCGTGCCAATGCGGTGGGAGGACGGCTGGCCCGTGGTCGGCGAAGGCGGCAAGCTCCCGGCGACGCTCGACATCCCGGCCGGCGGGAGCACGGTCTCCGGCATCGTCGCCTCCGACGAGTTCCGGGGCCGGAAGCTCGGTCTCGCGTGGCAGTGGAACCACAACCCGGACGACCGGCTCTGGTCGCTCGCGGCGCGCCCCGGCTGGCTCCGTCTCACGACGGGCCGCGTGGACGCGGAGGTGACCCAGGCCCGCAACACGCTCACCCAGCGCACCTTCGGCCCCGAATGCTCCGGCACGGCGGCCCTCGACGTGAGCGGAATGCGGGACGGCGACCGCGCGGGCGTGGTCGCGCTCATGAACCGCTACGCCACGGTGGAAGTGAGGATGGAGAACGGCGCGAAGTCGATCGTCATGGTGACGAAGGAGAGCGCGGAGCCCACGGACGGAGCGAGTGCCCCCTTGGGCCAGAACCGCGTCTTCCTGCGGGCGGCGTGCGACTTTCGCGACCAGGCCGACCTCGCGACGTTCGCCTACAGCCTCGACGGAAAGGCGTGGACGCCCCTCGGCAAGCCGTTCCGTCTCCGCTACGACCTGGTCCACTTTATGGGCTGCCGCTTCGGCCTGTTCAACTACGCGACGGCGGCCCCCGGCGGCCACGTCGACTTCGATGCCTTCCACATCGCCGAGGGCCACGTCGGTGAAGGCCCGACCTCCGTAAAGCCATGATCGCGCTCGCGGCCCTGCTCGGTCTCGCCCCGTTCGCCGCCCAGGCGGTCGGCGTCCGGACGGACCGTCCGGACCACGTCCTCCAGCCGGGCGAGAACCCCATCCTGCGCGACGCCTTCACCGCCGACCCGGCGGCGATGGTCTACAAGGGGACCGTCTACCTCTACACCGGCCACGACGAGGCGAAGGGCAAGGAGCTGTTCACGATGCGGGACTGGCTCTGCTATACCTCGAAGGACATGCGCCACTGGACCCCGCACGGTCCGCTCCTCTCGGTCAAGGACTTCAAGTGGGCCAAGCAGGACGCCTGGGCGAGCCAGGTAATCGAGCGCAAGGGACGGTTCTACTGGTACGTCGCCACCCAGCACGACGCGACGCATCCGGGCATGGCGATCGGGGTCGCGGTCGCGGACAGCCCGCTCGGCCCCTTCCGGGACGCGCGCGGCTCGGCGCTCGTCACCGACGACGCGACCCCGAGCAAGAACCCCTGGGACGACATCGATCCGACCGTCTTCACGGACCGGGACGGCGCGAGCTACCTCTGTTGGGGCAATCCGAACCTCTACTTCGCGAAGCTCAAGCCCAACATGATCGAGTTCGACGGGCCGATCCAGCGGATCGAGCTGCCGAACTACACGGAGGGGCCGTGGCTCCACCGGCGCGGCGACCTCTACTACCTGACCTACGCCGCCTTCGCCCACCAGGGGACCGCCGAGAAGATCTGCTACGCGACGGCCCCGAAGGTCACGGGGCCCTGGACGTACCGCGGCATCCTGACCGGCTTCGCGAAGAACAGCTACACGATCCATCCCGCGATCGTGGAGTTCAAGCGGAACTGGTACCTCTTCTACCACAACGCGAACCTGACGCTCGACGGGCAGAGCGGAGCCACGGGGCGACGGAGCGTGTGCGTCGAGCGTCTCGAATACCATCGGGACGGCACGATGGAGCCGATCGAGCAGACCGACCAGGGCGTCGCCGCCCTCTCCAAGCCATGATGCCCCTTCTCCTTCTCGTCCCAGCCTGCGTCGCGGGGCTCCCGTCGGCGCCCAAGGCTCCCGCCGCCCTCTATCCGTTGAGCGCGGTGCGCCTGCTTCCGAGCCCCTTCACGGAGGCGGTGGCTGCGAACCGGACGTACATGCTCGCGCTCGACCCCGACCGCCTGCTCGCGCCGTTCCGGCGCGAGGCGGGGCTGACGCCGCGCAAGCCGCCCTACGGGAATTGGGAGAGCATGGGACTGGACGGCCACACGGCGGGCCACTACCTCTCGGCCCTTGCGGGCATGGTCGCGGCGGGCCACGATCCCGACGGCGAGTTGAGGCGCCGCCTCGACCATATGGTCGACGAACTGGCGGCGTGCCAGAAAGCCTCCCCGGACGGCTACGTGGGCGGCGTACCCGGCAGCGCCGCGCTCTGGAAGGCGGTCGCCGGAGGCGACGCCGACGCGGTCAACGGTCGGTGGGTGCCCTGGTACAACCTGCACAAAACCTTCGCCGGCCTGCGCGACGCCTACGAGGTCGCGGGCGTCGCGCAGGCGCGTCCCGTCCTCGTCCGCCTCGCCGACTGGACGGAGGGGGTGACCAAGGGGCTCTCGGACGAGCGGATGCAACGGATGCTCGGCCAGGAGCAGGGCGGGATGAACGAGGTCCTGGCCGACGTCTCCGCGATCACCGGCGAGCGGAAGTATCTCGTCCTCGCCGAGCGGTTCAACCACCGCGCCATCCTCTCCCCGCTGGAGCGGGGAGAGGACCGGCTAACCGGTCTCCACGCGAACACGCAGATTCCTAAGGTGATCGGGTTCGAGCGGATCGCCGCCCTGACGGGCGACGCGAAGGAAGATCGCGCCGCCCGCTTCTTCTGGGACGACGTCACGGGCAAGCGCAGCGTCGCGTTCGGGGGCAACAGCGTCTCCGAGCATTTCAACGATCCCAAGGATTTCGGCGGGATGCTGGAGCACCGCGAGGGGCCGGAGACCTGCAACACCTACAACATGCTCCGGCTGACGGAGAGCCTGTTCCCGAGGGAGCCCGAGGCCAAGTACGCCGACTTCTACGAGCGGGCGCTCTACAACCACATCCTCTCCTCGATCGACCCCCGCCACCCCGGCTATGTCTACTTCACGCCCATCCGCCCCGGCCATTACCGCGTCTACTCCCAGCCCGGCGAGGGCTTCTGGTGCTGCGTCGGCACCGGCATGGAGAACCCCGGCCGCTACGGGCAGTTCGTCTACGCCCAGGCGAAGGACGGCCTCTACGTCAACCTTTTCGTCCCCTCCGAGCTGAAGGACAAGGCGCGCGGCCTCACGCTACGGCAGGAGACGCGGTTCCCCGACGAGACGCGAACCGCCCTCACGCTCCGGCTGGCGAAGCCGTCGCGGATGACGCTCTACGTTCGTCACCCCGGCTGGGTCGCGGCGGGCGCCTTCGGAGTGCGGGTCAACGGCAAGCCCTTCCCGGTGGAGACGGCTCCCGCCTCCTACGCCGCGATCACGCGCCTTTGGAAGACCGGCGACCGCGTGGAGGTGGCGCTGCCGATGCGGACCACGGTCGAGCGGCTGCCGGACGGGTCGGACTGGGTTTCGATCCTGCGCGGCCCGATCGTCCTCGCCACGCCCACGGGGACCGGGGACCAGACGGGCCTCTTCGCCGGGCCGGGCCGGGGCGACCACGTCGCGAACGGGCCGCTCGAGCCGCTCGACCGGATGCCCGCGCTGCTCGCGAGCCCGGAGGCGATCCCCGGGCACGTCGTTCCGGACCCGGCGAGGGGACCGATGCGGTTTCGGCTCGTCGGGGTGGCGACGTCCGGCGGCGAGGCGGGACTGCCGCTGGAGCCGTTCTTCCGCCTTCAGGAGTCGCGCTACCAGATGGTCTGGAAGGTCACCACGAAGGAGAGGGTCGCCGCCGAGCGGGCGCGGCTCGCCGAAGAGGAACGGGCCAAGCTCGCCCGCGACGCGGCGACGATCGACCGCGTCGCGGTGGGTGAACAGCAGCCCGAGGTCGACCACGCGATGAGCGGCGACGGCCTGGAGACGGGATTCTACAACGGCCGCCGCTGGCGGCACGGGAAGACGATCCAGTACGTCCTCGACCTACGCGGGAAGAAGGCCGCCGACCTCGAAGCCACCTACTCCGGCGGCGACGCGGGGCGCACCTTCGACGTGTACGCCAACGGCGTTCTCCTTGCCACCCAGGAACTCAAGGGAGAGCGGCCCGGACGCTTCTTCGAGGTCCGCTACCCGCTCTCCCCGGCGGCGCTCGCCGCCGCGCAGGACGGCAAGGTGACGGTCCGGTTCGTCGGAAAGGGCACCCTCGCGGGCGGTCTCTACGACGTGCGTCTGTTGGAGGCGAAACCCTAGAAGACAAGCTCGATCCTCCCTCTCCCCGGCCTCGCGCCCCTTACGCCTTCCGCTCCGAACGAGACTCGACGATGATCCTCTTCCCCGCCCTGCTGGCCCTCGCCACCCCTCAGTCCACGCTCTCCTCCCCCACGCCCGGCCTGCGCGAGCTCGCCAAGCGGCGCCACCTGACGCTCGGAACGGAGGTTCCGTTGCGGAACCTCCAGAACGACGTGGACGGGGGCCGCTTCGCGGCGACGGTCGCGGCGAACTTCGACATGATCGAGCTGGAGAACGAGTTCAAGCCTCCGGCGGTGTGGAAGGGTCCCCGCGACTACGACTTCGCCGCCGGCGATTTCGTCGTGGGCGCGCCGGGCGCGAAGGGCTGGGCCCAGAAGCGCAAGCTCAAGGTCCGGGGCCACGTCCTGATCTACGCGAAGGACGAGGGCTACACCCTGCCCCAGTGGCTCAAGGGACCGCAAGGCGACGTTCCGAAGGAACAGGCGGCGGCGATGCTGCACGACTACATCCGGGCGGTCGTGGGCCGCTACAAAGGGAAGATCGCGATGTGGGACGTGGTGAACGAGGCGATCGACGACCGACCGAACAACGGCAACCCCTTCAACCTGCGCAACACCTACTGGTTCCGCAAGCTCGGACCGGAGTTTCTCGTCCTGGCCTTCAAGTGGGCGCACGAGGCCGACCCGAAGGCCGAGCTGTACTACAACGAGTACTCGGTCGAGAACGGGAGCGAGAAGGGCAGATCGATGCTGGCTCTCGGCAAGTGGCTCAAGGCGCAAGGGGCGCCGATCACCGGCTTCGGTCTCCAGTATCACATCGACGGGCGGACGACGATCGCGCCGGGGGACGCCTACTACGGGTACGTGGAGGCGATCCGCAAGCTCGGCCTCGCCTACCAGATCACGGAGCTCGACGTCGCGATCCCGGTGAAGCCGACTCCCCCCGGCGACGCCGAACGGGGCCTCGTGCCCTCGGATTCGGCGGACCTCGATCGGCAGGCCGAGGTCTACGCCTCGGTCTTCCGCATGGCGCTCGCCTCGAAGAACTGTCACGGCGTCCAGACCTGGGGCTTTACCGACCGCTACTCGTGGATTCCGGACTTCAGTCGGGGACGCAACGGCGCGGCCCTGCTGTTCGACAAGGAGTACCGGCCCAAGCCCGCCTACGCCGCCGTCGAGGCCACGCTTCGCAAGTAGCCCACCTTTAGATTCGAAACGACCTCCGCGCCCATGCCTCTGCTCACGCTCTCCCTCGCCGCCTTCCTCGTCGCGCCGCCGCAGGAGCCCGCGATCCTGACCCCGCCCGCCCCGGCCACGCCCCGCATCAACGGCCCTTCCGTCTTCGGCGTGCGCCCCGGCTCGCCCGTCCTCTACACGATCCCGGCGTCGGGACAGCGACCGATGGCGTTCTCCGTCGACCGCCTCCCTTCCGGCCTGCGGGTCGACCCCACCACGGGCGTCCTTTCCGGCAAGCTCAGGCGGAAGGGCGAGTACACCGTGATCCTCAAGGCGAAGAACGCGCGCGGTCTCGCGGAGAGGCCTTTCCGCATCGTCGTCGGCGACCGCATCGCGCTGACCCCGCCGATGGGCTGGAGCAGTTGGAACTGCTGGGGCGCCGCCGTCAGCCAGGATAAGGTCCTGGCCTCCGCCCGCGCCATGGTCGAGAAGGGTTTGCGCGACCATGGCTGGAGCTACGTCAACGTCGACGACGGCTGGCAGAGCAGGCGCGGCGGCCCCCGGCTCGCGATCCAGCCCAACTCGAAGTTTCCCGACATGAAGGCGCTGGCCGACGACGTCCACGGACTCGGCCTGAAGTTCGGGATCTATTCGACGCCCTGGCGGGGCAGCTACGCGGGCTTCGTCGGGGGCTCCGGCGACCGGAAGGACGGGGGCTACGACTGGATCGACGCCGGCGACCACACCGACGACTACCAGATCGGCAAGGACCCGAAGGGCGCCGACCCGAAAAAGTGGGGCAACTGGACCTTCGGCAAGGTCGCGTTCGACGACCGCGACGCCGCCCAATGGGCGGCATGGGGCGTCGACTACCTCAAGTACGACTGGTTCCCCAACGACGGCCCCCACGTCGAGTCGATGGCCCGCGCGCTCCGCAAAGGCGGTCGCGACGTCGTCTACAGCCTTTCGAACACCGGCCTCTACGATTCGGCGGAGCTTTACGCGCGCACCGCGCAGGTCTGGCGCACGACGGGCGACATCAACGACTCGTGGGGCAGCATGGCGGGCCACGGCTTCTCGCAAGACCGCTGGGCGAGCTTCAACGGGCCCGGCCACTGGAACGACCCCGATATGCTGGTGGTGGGCAAGGTCGGCTGGGGGCCGCAGCTCCACCCGTCCCGTCTTACCCCCGACGAGCAGTACACCCACATCTCGCTGTGGTGCCTCCTTTCGTCCCCGCTCCTCCTGGGTTGCGACATCGCGCAGATGGACGACTTTACGGTCGGCCTCCTGACGAACGACGAGGTGCTCGCCATCGACCAGGATCCGCTCGGCAAGCAGGCGACGCAGATCGGCGACGACGACGGGCGGATCGTCTACGCCAAGACCCTGGAGGACGGCTCGACCGCCGTCGGCCTTTTCAATCGCGGCGACGCCGAGGCGACGGTCTCCGTGAACTGGGGACCTTGGGGATCGCTCGCCAGCGCGTACGGCGGAAAATACATCGTCCGCGACCTCTGGCGGCAGAAGGACCTCGGCGAGTTCAACGGTCGGTTCTCGACGAAAGTCGCCCCCCACGGCGTCGTGCTCGTGCGCCTGATTCGCCCGAAGGATTGACGCCAAAGCTCCTTTACTCAACCGCAAGCTTTCCAAGATGAACAAACGGCCTTTTTCCAGACTCGGCTTTCCGCTCGTCGCCATCCTTCTCGCGGGGGTCGCGCTCTCCGCGTCGGCCGCCTTCGCGCCCTCGCCCGAAGGCACGACCGAGGAGGCGTACTGTCCGACCTGCGCGCTCCAGGTCGCGGTCGCGGGCCGCGTCACGCACCACAAAGACCCCGCCTCGGTCGCCATCCAGGGGGCGGAGGACGCGAAGGACTACCGGGAAGACGTCAACGGGCCTCGTTTCACTCTCACGATCCCCCGTCTCCCAGCGGGTCGGTACGCCGTCCGGATCGGCGTGGTCGAGACGGAGGCGAAGGGACCCGGCGAGCGGGTTTTCGACGTGACGTCCGGCGAGACCACGCTGGCGAGAGCGTTCGACATCTTTGCCGCCGCGGGAGGCGCGTACCGGGTCGCTACGATCTCCGGCACGGTCGCGCACGAGGACGACGCGCTGCGCGGCCCCCTGACGATCGTGTTCTCGGCGAGCAAGGGGAACGCGAAGTTCAACACGCTCGAGGTGAGGAACGCGGCGGGGAACGTCGTGGCGTCGCTGGCCGCGTCGGAGCTGGCGGACGCCTTCAGCGCCGTTCAGACGAAGGCGCCGGAGACGCAGGGACCGGCGATCTGGCGAGATCCCTCGAAGCCCGTCAAGGCGCGCGCGGACGACCTGATCCGGCGCATGTCGCTGGCGGAAAAGGTGTCGCAGCTGCGGAACGACGCGCCGGGCATTCCCCGGCTCGGCCTTCCGGCCTACAACTACTGGAACGAGGCGCTGCATGGGGTCGCCAACAACGGGGTCGCTACCGTCTTCCCCGAGCCGGTCGGGGGCGCCGCCTCCTGGAACCCGGAGCTGCTCCGACGGGAGGGCCGGGTCGTCGGCATCGAGGGCCGCGCGAAGTTCAACGACTACGCCACGAAGCACAACGGCGACTCGAAGTGGTGGACCGGCCTCACCTTCTGGACGCCCAACGTCAACGTCTTCCGCGACCCTCGTTGGGGGCGGGGACAGGAGACGTTCGGAGAGGATCCCTACCTGACGGGCGAGATGGGCGTCGAGTTCGTCAAGGGCATGCAGGGGAACGATCCGAAGCACATGCTGGCGATGGCCTGCGCCAAGCACTACGCGGTGCACAGCGGACCGGAACGGGATCGGCATCGCTTCGACGCGGTGGTCTCGGAGCGCGACCTCTACGACACGTACCTGCCGCAGTTCGAGCGCGTGGTGCGCGAGGGCAAGGTCGGAGGCGTGATGAGCGCGTACAACGCGGTGGACGGGGTGCCCGCCAGCGCGAGCCCGTTCCTGCTCACCGACCTCCTGCGCAAGCGCTGGGGATTCGAGGGGTACGTCGTGTCGGATTGCGGCGCGATCGGGGACATCTGGGGAGAGCGCCAGCACCGGTACGTGAAAACGCCGGAAGAGGCCGCGGCGGCGGCGGTGAAGGCCGGGTGCGACCTTTGCTGCGGCGGCGACTACGACGCGCTGGCCCGCGCGGTCCAACAGGGTCTGATCACCGAAAAGGAGATCGACGGGGCGCTCTACCGCACCCTCTGGACCCGATTCCGGCTCGGCCTGTTCGATCCGGCGGAAGGGGTCGCGTACTCGAAGCTCACCCTCGCGGACAACGACACGCCGGAGAGCCGCAAGCTCGCCCTGGACGTCGCGCGCCAGTCGCTCGTGCTGCTGAAGAACGACGGCATCCTTCCCCTCGACCGCGCCAAGCTCAAGCGGATCGCCGTCATCGGACCGAACGCGAACTCCCGGTCCATGCTGGAGGGCAACTACCACGGCTCGGCCTCGCGCTCGGTCTCGATCCTCGGCGGCATCCGGGAACTCGCCGGACCGGGCGTCGAGATCGTGACGGCCCAGGGCTCGCCCATTACGACGAAGCCCGGAACCGCGCCCTACAGCGGGCAGGACAACGAGACGAAACGCCCCGTCGCGGAGCTCGCCGCCGAGGCCGTCGCCCTCGCGAAGGACGCGGACGTGATCGTCTACGTCGGTGGCATCACCGCCGGTCAGGAAGGCGAGAGCTTCGACCGCGACGCCATCGAGCTTCCCGAGGTGCAGGAAAGTCTCGTACGGGCGCTGCACGCCACGGGCAAGCCGATGGTCATGGTCAACTGCAGCGGCTCCGCGATGGCCCTGCCCTGGGAGGCCGAGCGCCTCCCTGCCATCCTCCAGGCCTGGTATCCCGGCGAGGAAGGGGGGCGCGCGGTCGCCGAGGCGCTGTTCGGCCATATCAACCCCTCGGGCCATCTGCCGGTGACCTTCTACCGGGCCACGGCGGATCTGCCGAGTTTCACCGACTATTCGATGAAAAACCGGACCTACCGCTATTTCGAAGGCAAGCCCCTCTACGCTTTCGGCCACGGCCTGAGCTACACCACCTTCCGCTTCAAAGACGGTCGTCTGGCTTCCAAACTCAGTCCGAACGGCACGGCGAAGCTCTCGTTCACCCTGGAGAACGCGGGCGGGCGGGACGGCGACGAGGTGGCGCAGGTCTACTACCGCCGTCTGGGCGTGACGGACGGCGATCCCAAGCTCGCGCTCTGCGGCTTCCGTCGCGTGGGCGTGAAGGCCGGGAGGTCGTCGCGGGTCGCCATCGAGATCCCGACGGCGCGTCTTCGCCGGTGGGACGTGGCGAAGAAGCGCTACGGGGTGGACCCGGGTCGCTACGAGATCCTGGTCGGGGCGGCTTCGGACGACGTGCGGCTGAGGCTTCCGCTCCAGGTCGTGGGCCGATGATTCCGCTTGTCCCCTTTCTCGTCGTTCAGGCGCCGCTCACGTTCGCCAGCCCGGACGGGCACGTCGTGGTCCGGGTCTCGACGGAGGGCGGCGTCCTGCGGTACGCCGTGACGCTCGACGGACGCCCGGCGCTCTCCCCCTCCGAAGTCGGCGTTCGGAGCGACGGGATCGATTTCGGGCGGGACGTCCGTCTCGGCGACCCGAGGATCGGTGGGGTGGACGAGACCTATCCGTTCTTCGGCGCGAAGGCCAAGGCGGTCAACCGTGCCCGCATCGTCGCCGTTCCTTTGGTGACGCAGGGGGAGGCGTACACCCTCGACCTCCACGTCGCCGACGACGGCGTGGGGGTCCGGTTGCGACTTCCCGCGAAGGCGGGGCGCAAGGTCGAGGCGGATCTCTCCGCATGGCGCCTTCCGGGCGATCCGACGGTGTGGGCGACGGGGCCGTACGACGCCAGCTACGAGCAGACCTACCGCACGGCGACGCTGAAGGAACTCGACGGAAAAAGCTGCGGCTTCCCCGTCACCGCGCGGATAGGCGACACGTACGTCACGCTCGGGCAGGCCGCCCTGAAGGACTACGGGGACCTTGCGATCAAGGTGGGCGCCGATGGAACGTTGGCGGGTTACCTTCCGAACGATCCGAAGGGCTGGACCACCGACCGCGAGGTCGTCCAGCCCTGGCGCGTGACCATCGTGGCGCGCGACCTGAACGGCCTCGTGAACACGACGCTGGTGCAGAACCTCAACCCGCCGCCCGATCCCGCCCTCGCGAAAGCCGACTGGATTCGCCCCGGACGGTCCACCTGGCAGTGGATGGCGGTGGGCGCCCCCCGGTTCGACGACCAGCGCGCGTGGGTCGATTGGACGCGGATGCTCGGATACGAGTACTACCTCGTGGACGAAGGCTGGTCCGCTTGGAAGGAACCCTGGACTTCCCTCCGCTCCGTGTGCGACTACGCGAAAAGCCAAGGCGTGAAGGTCTGGCTGTGGGTCCATAGCCAGGAGGTTCGCGAGCCCGAGGCGCGGCGAGCCTATTTCAAGAGGGCGGCCGAGGTCGGGGTGGTGGGGGTGAAGGTCGACTTTCCGGAACCGACGAACCGCTGGTGGTCGAACTGGTACCCCGACACGGCGCGGGACGCGGCGGCGAGCCGACTCCTGATCGACTTCCACGGGGCGACCGCGCCGACGGGCATGGAGCGAACCTGGCCCAACGAGCTGAGCCGCGAGGGGGTGCGGGGCCACGAGTGGCACATCACCCGCTATCGCCGCGTTCTGGAGCCGCAGCACGACACCATTCTGCCGTTCACGCGGTACGTGGTCGGCCACGGCGACTACACGCCGACGGTGTTCGATCCTCGGGAACTCCAGGGGAACACCTGGGCGCACGAACTGGCGCAGGCGGTGGCCTTCACCTCGCCCTTCCTCTGCACGGGGGGCAATCCTCGGGACTATCTCGCCAATCCCTCGCGGGACGTTCTCGCCGCCCTGCCCGCCACCTGGGACGAGACGGTCGTGCTGCCGGGAAGCGACCCCGGAAAGCTCGTGGGCATGGCCCGTCGGCGCGGCTCTCAGTGGTTCGTCGCCCTGATGAACGGCGCGGAGGAAACCAAGATCGACGTCGCGCTCGCTTTCCTGGGCCGCGGGTCTTGGACGGCGTCTCGCTTCGGCGACGTGCCGGGACAGCCCGCCGCCTGGGACCGGAACGAGGAGAGGGTGACGGCGCGCTCCTCGCTTCGCATCCATCTTTCCTCGCGCGGCGGCTTCGTCGCCTGGATCACCAAGCCGGGGCGTTCGTCCCAGAGCGGAGCGGGCCGGTGACCTCGATCCTGCTGGCCTTGGCGGCGACGAGCGCGCCCCCGCCCTGGGACTGGAACATCGTCGTCGGCGCGGGCCAGAGCCTCTCGGTCGGCGGGACGGCGCTCCCGATCCCGTCGGCGGGGCCGTCGTTCGGGAATCTGAAACTCGATACCGGCGACCTGAGGTGGCCGATCGACGCCGACGACCCGAGGCTCACGCTGGTCCCGCTCGTCGAGCCGGTCGGACGCCGCTCGGTGGGCTATCCCAGCTCCTGGCCGCAGAACATCGACGGCGAGACGTACCACACGAGCGCCGCGAGCGAGATCACCACGCTCGCCAGGTCGGCGACGAAACGCGACCACGTTACCGTCCACTTCGAGGTCGGCGAGGCGGGCCAAGGCCTGGTCCGCATCCGCAAGGAGCCCGTGCGAGAGGGGGTGACGGGCCGCGCCTACGAAGCGTCGCTCGTCGCGACGAAGGCGATCGTCCGTCTCGCGCGGGCGGCGGGCAAGAGCTGCGGCGTCGGCGCGGTGTTCCTGACCCACGGAGAGACCGACACCGGCAACGCGAACTACGAGGCGGAGCTCGTTCGGCTGCGGTCGGACTACGACGCCGACCTTAAGGCGATCACCGGCCAGTCGCGGGACGTGCTGATGATCGTCTCCCAGCACAACCGGCTGGGAGACTACTCGCCTTCCACGATCGCTCAGTGGCGGGCGGGCGCCGACCACCCGGACGCCATCGTCTGCTCCGGTCCTAAGTACCCGTACCCGTACAGTCCCGACGCGCTCCACCTCACGAACGTGGGTTACCGGATGCTCGGGGAGAAGTACGGTCAGGTCTACTTCGAGCGCGTCGTCATGGGCCGGAAGTGGCGTCCGCTCGAGCCCGATAGGATCGCGCGGCGAGGAACCGAGATTACGATCCGGTTCCACGTTCCCAAAGGGCCGTTGGTCTGGGACGCGGCGCTCGGCTCGCCCCATCCCTCGTCGCCCGAGTGGGCGAACGGCAAGGGCTTCGAGGTCGCGGACGCCGCCGGCGGACGCATCGGCATCGATTCGGCGACGATCAAAGGCCGTGATTCCGTCGTGCTGAAGCTGACGAAGGCCCCCGGTCCCGGCGCCCGGGTGAGCTACGCCCTGGTCGGGGAGCCGACCCTCAAGAAGCCGCCCTTCAACGCCAGCCCACACTGGGGTCTGCTCCGCGACTCCGACCCGTTCGTCGGTTCGACCACCCACACGCCCCAACCGAACTTCTGCGTGGCCTTCGAGATGAGACTGCCCTGACGCGACTTCCACTCCCGGCCTGACATTCCTAACGTCGGTGCCGAACTTCCGTCCCAATGAAAACGAGGCAACGACAGCGAAGATCTACGTAGTGGCGGAAGACGAGGATCTGTTCCGAGCGGTCGACAACATGAAAAACCGAAGGCAGGCTTGACGATACGGTAGAAATAGCGAATGAACCCAGAAGTGAATCCGCCGATGGTGGAGGAACACGAGGTTCCTTCGGCACTTGAGATGATGGATCTTCTCGATCCACTTAAAGGCGCGCTCACCCATGGATCTCGCTTTAGGGGCCACGGGAGCAGTGATTGGAAACTCGAAGCCTCGCTTTTCCGAGAAGCCAGGAGACTTGGACACGCCGCTCGGGTCTACAACGAGAAGGTCACAGAGCGCCGTAGCTCGTTCGAGATCGATCTTCTGTTCAACTTCTTCCTCGAAGCCGATTCGAGGGGCTTCGACATTCCGCGAGGAGGGGATCATGTCGTCGGTTCTTTCAAAACCCTGATACGAGGAAGGTTGCCCCGCAGACACGCATTGGATGGAGACTCTTGGGCTTCTGCCTGCGATCGCGCTGGCGCAACACAGCGGAATCCCAACTCGACTTCTTGATTGGACGCGCTCATCGCTCGTCGCCCTCTACTTCGCCGCGCGTGACAACGTTCGCCTCGAAGACAAACCTACTCACCTGTCCGTCTGGGCCGTGGATCCCCGCGACGTTCAAAAACAGATCATCGAAGCCGAGATTCCATACGAGATCGCTGGCGAGACGGTCTGGCTGGTGTACGACTGCTCGATGCCTTTCATCAATATCAGTGGACACGGCAACCCGAATCTACGCGCCCAGTCTGGGGACCTGATGAAGCCAACCCTCAGATTCAACAAGCTGCTCTATGAAGCTGGAGGGAGTAGCGACCCGTTCGAGAGAACTTACGACCTTTTTCCCAGCGATGTCGTGGAGCTAACCACACTGAGTATTGATAGTCGAAAGCGCGCTTGGCCTCTTGTAAGCCCGCTTTACAAAAAGATATCCTTACCGTCTGATGAAGCCCCTAAACTTCTAGAGTATCTCGACAAGTACGGATACCACGGAGGAGCGATCTACCCCGGTCTCGCGGGAATAGCCGATACGGCCAAAGAACGTTCTCATTACCAGCGGGCGAATCGCGGGAAAGAGACATACGATCTCTTCACTAGAACCTCGGAAAGCTTTATCTCACTCGCGGGCTACCATAAGCCCAAAGTCTAAAAGCCACCACCAAAGCCACCAAAGAGAAAGAGGGCCGTTCGGAGAATTCTCCGAACGGCCCTTACGAGTAGGTTTCTACCTGCTTGTCTGTACTAAAGGTGGCTGCCGCAATAGGACTCGAACCTATGACCCGCTGATTAACAGTTTTCCCCTCATATGCGCCAAATCCGCCCTTTTGTTCTGGAAAACTGAACTCTTCAGCGCAATTTCAGGGGCATCCCCTTGTTCTTATTTCCAGAACATTTCTCCCTGAAAGACGAACTTTAGGGTACCCATAGGTTCTATGGGACACCCTAGAGGGACACCCTAGCCCCAGTAGCCGATCAGGCGAACCTCCCAGAAGATACCGCCGTTCCCCGTGCGTCGAACGTCGATCTTGCGCGCCGACGCCGTGGACGAAAGCGGCCGGTTCACGTCAACCGTCCCCGCCGCGCCGTCCTCGGAACTGTCGATCGCCGGGACGCCGACCGCCACCAGCGTCAGGCCCGCCTCGTTCGGGCGCGTCTCGACGGTCAGGGTATCGCCGGGGACGTGCATATTGTAGGCGACCTGTAGCATGACCGCTTGCGCGCCGACAGGGACGTAGGCCGACAGGTCCACCGTCTGCCAGTCCATCGCCGCAGGGCCGCCGGACGCCAGGACCACCGGAGACACGAACCGGGGGCGGGCGATGGTCGCCAGGACCTGTTCCTCTTCCGTCAGGGTCCGGGGCGCGATGGTGACGGTTTCGACGTGGGACACGTCGGCCAGCGTCTGACCGGGGCTCACGACCTTGACCTGGACCGTCTGGCCCACCAGGGCCTCCGGGACCGTGATCCGCGCCACGGCCGTCGCCAGGGCTACGAACCGCTCTCCGGTCGCGTGTCCCGTCATGGGGCTGGAGCGCTCCCCGCGACGAAGGTGGGACAGGGTGAACCGCTCGGCGCCGGTCATGTCCACCGCCCCGAACGCCAGGACCTCCCCGCCGACCAGGGCGTGATTGTCGCCGCCGTCCAGGATGGCCGAATCGGAAGCGCTCTCCAGGTCCCCGCCGGACGCCGACACGTCCACGCCGAAGGTCCGCGAGTCGTCCCAGGCGTTCGCCGCCGAACCGTCGCCCAGGGTCGAAGTCGTAACGCCGAAGGTGGCCGCGTCCGTCAGGAACGGCCCCGCGATCCAGTCCGACCCGTTGGACGTGTACCAGGCCTGGCCGCCGCCCCACGCCGCGTTCCCGCCGCCGCTGGCCGCCACGTAGAGGCCGGGCGCCGCCTGGTCCTCGTTGCGGACCTCCAGGCCCGACCAGGCCACGAACGCGGACGGGACGACCTCGGTGGGTCCCGCCTGGGTTCCGCCGCCCGCCGAACCGACGCCGGTCTGGACGCTCGCCAGCTTCTCTTCCGGGACGCCCGCGCATCGGATTTCGGAAATGGGGCCGTGGTTCACTTCCGTCAGCCGAACGCGCGTCGGGGTCGATCCGATGGGCATGACCACGGGGTCGCCCGGCGCCAGCCTCAGCCAGCGAAGCGGAAGGGAGAACTCCAGGGAGGCGATTTCAGCCCACCGGGAATCCAGCCGCCGACCCGCGCCCGCCTGGGCGTCGGCCGCCTCCATCGTCAGGGGGAGGCTTACCGTTTCGACGCTGTACACGTCGGCCGACTGGTTCGTTTCCGACTGGTTCCCCGACTGGTGGTTCAGGGCGCGGTCGAAGTACGTGACCTCGACCTTCCCCGGAAGGGTCATGGGGTCCACGCGCTTACGCCGCATCTTCGCCGCGCCCGACCCGCCGCTGGAGGCGCCCAGGTCGCCCGCCGGGATCGTCGCCACCACGTCGCCGCCGCGCGGCTTCAGGGACAGCCGTCCGTCGATCTCCAGAACGTCGTGGGCGAAGAACTCACAGACGGGCGCCAGCGCGTTCTGGGGCGCCGCGCGGTTCGGCTCCATGAAGCCCAGGATCGGGGTCGTGGCCGCCGTCGCGTCGATCTGCGAAGGCTGGAGGCCGACCTGGCGGCAATAGTCGCTGAACACGTCGCCCAGGGTCACGGGCGAAGTCGCGACGATGGCCGACCAGTTCGGGACGCGGTTCCCGAAGGGCTGGAGGTTCATATCCACCATGACCCCGTAGGCCAGCCCCCGGAAGGCGTTCGTCCGCGACGACACGCCGCCGGACTTCGCCACGATGGTCGGGTCCGGCGCCTGGGTTTCGGAACCGGGGTACCAGAAGAAGTTCTGGCCCAGTTTCAGGGTTCCCTTCCCCGTCGTCGCGTCGAAGACCAGTTGATCGTCGGCCCAGAGTTTTAGGGGCTGGATCGCCCGGTACAGGATCGCGCCGCCCAGCGGGTTCAGGGGGTCGCGGGCGTAGAAGCTCCCCTGGGCGAACGCCACGCCGATCGTGGCCGTGTAGTACGGCGCGCTCCCGCCGCCGCCGACCGCGCCGCCCGATCCGCCGCCGCTCGACTTGCCCTTATGCTTCTTCAGGTGGTCGCCCTTGGAGTCTTCGGCCGCGTAGATGATCAGGCCAGGGGTCCTGAACTCTCCCCAGCCGCGCGTGATCGCCGTTCCGTAGGCCGAACCGCCGATCCGAAGGTCCGAAACCTTCCCCGTCTCCGTCTTCGGCATCGCCAGAACGGAGTCCACGACGGAACCCACGGCCATACCGATCTGAAGGCCCAGCTTCGCGCCCGCCGGGCCGCCGAAGGACGAACCGATCAGGGCGCCCGCGCCGCCCAGGACCAGGGTCGCCATTAGAGCGCCAGCCCCCGGTAGCGGTAGACCTCGAACACGCGCGACCGCCAGGATTCGTCCATAGGGTGTTCCGCGACGGCCATGACGGACGGGCTGGAATAGGCGTGGATCAGGCCGCCTTCGGGCGTGTAGAACCCGCAATGGTTGAACATGAGGCGGGCGCGGAACAGGATCA
>Ga0160428_1000129_pt1 | contig 93471 bp, 70 predicted proteins | sample SolpanmetagenomM_FD_108198 | JGI IMG/M metagenome (GOLD analysis project Ga0160428, IMG submission 108198) | Solar panel surface microbial communities from Lawrence Berkeley National Laboratory, California, USA - M | ecosystem: Engineered > Built environment > Solar panel > Unclassified ...
AGGCACGGTGACAGTGAATCCGAACCCAGTGGTGACGCTGACCAGCGCAACCATCTGTGCGGGCACGACAGCGACCCTATCAGCATCGGTTGCCGCAGCGGGTACCTACACCTACGCTTTCTCAGCCGGTCTGACGCCAACCGCTCCGGGCAGTGCCTCAGCCACCACGGCAGCCCTGACAACGGCGGGCAGCTTCCCCTACAGCGTGACGGCCACTTCGGCACAGGGCTGTTCTTCGACGGCTACAGGCACGGTGACGGTGAATCCGAACCCAGTGGTGACGCTGACCAGCGCAACCATCTGCGCCGGTACGACAGCGACCCTGTCAGCATCGGTTGCCGCAGCGGGTACGTATACCTACGCTTTCTCGTCGGGTCTGACACCAACCTCGGCTGGTAGTTCGTCGGCCACAACGGGCGTGTTGAGCGCAACCGGCACGACGACCTACAGTGTGACGGCGACGAGCGCACAAGGCTGCTCAAGCACGGCGACGGGTACGGTGACGGTGAATCCGAACCCAGTAGCCACGATCACGGCTAGCAGCGCAACAGCCTGTCAGGGTACGAGCATCCTGCTGACGGCCAACGGCGGCTCAGTATTCCGCTGGTCGGATGGCGAGACGACGCAGAGCATCAGCGTAACGGTAAGCGGCACCTACTCGGTAACGGTGGGCAACGCAACGACAGGTTGTACGAGCGTCGCCAGTACCTCGGTGACGGTATACCCAACACCGGTACTGACTGTGACAAGCTCGGCTCCATCGGCAATCCTCTGCGCCGGTCAGTCGACGACGCTGACGGTGAACGGATGCAGCGGTACGGTAGTCTGGAACACGGGTGACACGGGTGCTTCGCTCCTGGTTGAGCCACTCGCCACGACAAGCTACACGGCAATCTGTACCCTCTCGACGGGTTGCTCGGCCACGGCGGTAGTAACGGTAACGGTTAATCCGGCACCAGCCTACGACGATCCGGCACTGGTAACGGTGGCAACCTGTAACGGCGCTACGGCGAACAACGATGCTAAGATTGCCTTCACCACGCTGCGCAATACAGCGAAAGCAGGCTTCTCGCTGGGTACAACCTACAGCGGTCCTGACTTTGCCACGGCAACGGCGGTCAGCGGAAGCAGCATCACGTTCAGCGGTCTGACGAATCCGACTGCCCGGCAGGCCTACACGGTCCGGCTGTACAGCGCGGGGGGTACCTGCTTCACCGATGTCGTGGTGTACCTCAACCCTGCCGAGTGTATCTGTCCGGTGCCGAAGTGCGTACCGGTCGTGATTCGGAAAACGCGCTAATGACACTGCCCGCTTCGGTGGGTACGTAGAGTGACATAGAGAGAGACTATGCCAAACAAAAACCCCGGCGACGCTGTTGCCGGGGTTTTTCGTTTTTAGCAGGAAACGGGCGCGCTGTGCGCTATTTCGATAGCTGTAAGGGGTATTGGGTAAGTCGACCGGGAATATACCTTTCGTTTGTAGTTTACTATCTAACGGAAACCTCCGGAACTGCACACTGAAAACCGAACCCCGAATCAATGCTCCGCCTGTTCGTGTTGCTTACCTTATTGCTCACCGGATGCCAGTCCCGCGATCCAAAAAAGGCGCGGGAGCTGGTGTTCTGGTGCTCGAATAACGGGGGTGAAATTCAGTTCGCAAAGGAGTTCACCGACCGCTGGCAACGCACCCGTCCCGACAAACCCCTGCGGTATCAACCCATTCCCGAAGGGCAGTCGAGTGAGGAAATTATTCTGGCATCGGTGGTGGGCAAGACCACGCCCGACATTTACGCCAACATGTGGCAGGGGAGCGTGGAGTTATACGCCAAAGCCGGTGTGCTGGTACCCCTCGATACCATTGCCGACTTCCGGACGTTTATCCGGGCCCGTTGCGACAGTGCCATGATCCGGGAAATCACCTCATCCGACGGGCACATTTATCAGGTGCCGTGGAAAGTCAACCCGATCATGACGCTCTGCAATACCGCTGCGCTGACCCCCGGCACCCCCACCGGGCCACCCTACGACTACAGCGGTTATCTGCGGGCGGGCGAACGGATGCAGAGCCGCGACGCGAACGGTTACGTGAATCGCTGGCTGGGCTACACCGAAGTTAAGGCCATCTGGTACCAGCGGCTGTTCAACTTTTACCCGCTCTACTTGGCTGCCTCCAACGGTGCCCCGTTGCTGACACAACAGCCGGGGCAGCCGCCCAAAGCCGCGTTCAACAACGCATCGGCGGTGGCGGTGTTCCGCTTTTTGCAGACGCTGTACCGCAACGACTACTTCGCCCGCGAACGACTCTCCGCCACCCGTGATCCGTTCATCGATCAGCGCATCGTAACGCAGTTCACGGGGCCGTGGCAGATCAGCTACCTCGATAAATTCGGCGGCCCCGATCTGCGCTATGCCTTCTACCCGATGCCGGTTCCCGACGGGCATCAGGGGCCGGTGTATACCTATGGCGATCCAAAAAATATTGTCATTTTCAATACATGCCCCGACCCGACGGCTGCGTGGACGTTCGTGAAAACGCTGGTCGACAAACCCAGTGATTTGCGGCTAATGGAACTGACCGGCCAGTTTCCGCGTCGGCAGCAGCTCGACACCGACCCGTACTTTGCCCCGTTTCTGGCAAAAAATCCGCGTATGGCCCCGCTGGCCCGGCAAACCCGCTACATCCGGGGGGTCGACAACAGCGAGGTGATCGTGGAAGTGTTCGATATTATTTCGCAGGAGTACGAAGCCTGTGTCATCTTCGGCCGTAAAACCCCCGAAGCCGCCATCGCCGATGCCGCACAAGCGGTGGACGTGTTATTAAAGAGTGAAAGACTGAAAGAGTGAAAGAGCGATTATACCGGCGGCAGCAGCTTTCTCTCTTTCATTCTTTCGCTCTTTCACTCTTTAAATTTTATCCATGAAAAAACTCACCCCATACCTGCTCGTCTCGCCCTACGTGCTGCACTTCGCGGTGTTTGTGGCGTTTCCGGTGGTGTTCTCGATTGTGCTGACGTTTCACCGGTGGAATATCATTTCGCCGATGGAATACATCGGGCTGGGCAATTACGACCGGCTGGTGCACGACCGGCTGTTCTGGCTGGCTATCTGGAATACTGTCCGCTTTCTGCTGATACACATTCCGTTGCAGATCGTGGTGGCGCTGGGGCTGGCCGAGCTGCTGAACCGGACGGTACGGGGGGCTTCGTTCTTCCGGGGGGCGTTTTTTCTGCCCGTCATCGTGTCGGGTGTGGTCGTGACGATTCTTTGGCAGCAACTGCTGGGCTTCAACGCCGGCCTTATCAACCGCCTGCTGACCGGCCTGCACCTGCCGCGCGTGGCCTGGCTCGACGATCCGGCGATTGCGATGTACTCTATTGCGATGATGGCGACCTGGAAAAACGTCGGGCTGTACGTGATTCTGTTTCTGGTGGGCCTGCAATCGGTGCCGGAACAATACTACGAAGCGGCCGATCTGGAAGGGGCAACGGCCTGGCAGAAATTCCGGTACATCACCCTCCCGATCATCAACCCCACGCTGTTTACCGTCGTCGTGCTGTCGACAATCAGCGGGTTTTCGCTGTTCATTGAACCGTATATCATGACCGAAGGTGGGCCGCTGAACAGTACACTGTCGGCCGTGATGTACATTTACAAACAGGCGTTTCAGTACTACCACATGGGCTATTCCGCCACGCTGGGTTTCTGCTTTGCCCTCATTATCCTGTTCGTCGTCATTATCCAGCGCAAATATGTCGAGCAGGAAATATAAACGAGTTTGTGCCGGGCGGCCGGTGCCGTTTGTGGTTCGTGGTTCGCTGCCGCCAGCCTAACCACAAACCACAAACCACGAACCACAAACTACCATGAAATACTTCCTCCTCATACTGGCTGCGCTGACGTTTGTGTATCCGTTTATCTGGATGCTCAGCGCATCGCTGTCGGCGGAGAGCGGGCTGGGTGATCTGACGTTGCTGCCGGAGCAGTTTACGTGGAACAACTACCTGACGGTGTTCACCAAAATACCGCTGGGTCGCGCGTTTCTCAACAGTGCGTTTGTCGCCATCGTCACGACGGGGCTGGTCCTGGTGACGGGTGCGATGGTGGGCTATGCCCTGGCCCGGCACGAGTTTGTGGGGCGCGACTGGATTTTCTACGCCATCATTTTCACCATGACCCTGCCGTTTCAGATTACGCTGATTCCAAACTACATCACGATGGTGCGGCTCGGCTGGATCGATACGTATCTGGCCCTGATCGTACCGTTTTCGCTGAGTTCGCTGGCCGTGCTGCTGTTCCGGCAGGCGTTTCAGAGTCTGCCGCAGGCCCTGATCGACGCGGCCCGCATCGACGGGGCGGGGGAGTTGCGCATCATCTTCCAGATACTCGTCCCCAACGTGCTGCCGACCGTGCTGACCATCACGATCCTGACCTTTATGGGTTTATGGAATGAAGCACTGTGGCCGCTAATCGTCATCCGCGACGAGTCGACCATGACCATGCCGCAGCTGGTAACGCTGTTCTCGGTGGGTGGCCGGGCCGAGGGGCAACTGGGTGTGAAGATTGCCGCAGCCGTGTTGCTGGCGGTGCCGGTAATTATCCTGTACCTGTTTTTTCAGAAGCACTTTATCCGCAGTATGGCCTCGTCGGGCCTGAAAGACTGATTTATGACACAACATCATCTGTACGGTCTGCTCGTGCTGCTGACGCTGATTGGCCAAAACAGGCCGCTCGCCGGTCAGCCTGTGCCAGCGAAACGCTACGTCAATCTGGCGCACCTCGACCGCTTGTATCAGACGGTAACGATACCCAACGGCGCGACAGTCGGGACGGTAGCGATCTACAGCAACGCCCCCGACTACCGGCTCGTCGGCGACGACGATGAGGGCTTTACCTGCGTTGACGACGTGGCGCGCGCGGCTTTGTTTCTGCTCAACGAACCTAACCTCGCAACAAGTGCCGACAAGCAAGCCAAACTGCGCGGTATGACTGAGTTTGTGTTGCAACTACAGGCCCCCGATAGTGCAAAAGGGGCGGGCTATTTCTACAACTTCCTCTGGCCCGACCGCACCATCAACAGGACGTTTCGTACCAGCGTAGCGGAGGCTAATTTCTGGTCGTGGCGGGCGTTCTGGTGCCTTACCGAAGCGTACCCGTATTTCCGGCAACGCGACCCCGGGCTGGCCAGCCGTATTCTGACAGCCACGCAGAAAATCACGGCCAACGTGCTGCGTGATTTTGGCAATAAACCCACCGGATACGATACAATCCGGGGTGTCAGGGTTCCGACTTGGTTGCCGTTTAGGTCGGGTACCGATCAGGCCGCTATCCTGTTGCTTAGTCTGGCCAACGTGCAGCAGCAGCAACCCAGCGCCGACGTATTGACATTGATCGAGAAACTGGGCAGCGGCATGGTGGCGATGCAGTACGGCGGACCAGGCCAGTTTCCGTACGGGGCGATTCTGAGTTTTGAAAACACCTGGCATGCCTACGCCAGCGATCAGTCGTACGCGCTGCTGCGAGTGGGTAAGCAGCTGAACAAACCTGACTGGCAGGCCACCGCCCGGCGCGAGATCGACAATTTTTATCCCTGGCTTATCCGGCAGAATTACCTCGAATCATTCGACGTGCAGCAAACGGGCAGTGCCCTCACGCCCGGCCGGACGAGCCAGTTTTCGCAGATTGCCTATGGTATCCGGCCGATGATCTGGGCGACGCTCGAAGCCTACGCCCAAACCAGCGATCCGAAATACGCTACCCTCGCCGGTCGGCTGGCGAGCTGGTTCTTGGGTAAAAATAGTGCCGATACACCCATGTACGACCGAACGACCGGGCGGGGCTACGACGGTATAGGTGCCAACGGCAAGGTCAACCGAAATTCAGGTGCCGAATCGACCATTGAAAGCCTCTGGGCCTTCCAGCGGCTGGAGAAATACAAGATTTTATAAAGAGCGAAAGAGTGAAAGAGCGAAAGAACGGCCATCCGGTACCATCACTCCGCTCGGTATTTTCGCTCTTTCACTCATTCACTCATTCGCTCTTTCGCACTTTACCTATGGCTAACGTAACACTATCTCACATCGCCAAAGCGTACGGCAACGGTCCGACCGTCATTCGGGATGTCAGCATCGACGTGCGCGACCAGGAGTTCGTCGTGCTGGTGGGGCCGAGCGGTTGCGGCAAATCGACGCTGCTGCGGATGATCGCCGGGCTGGAGGCCATTACGTCCGGCGACCTGCTGCTCGATGGGCAGCGCATCAACGACCGGGCCCCGAAAGACCGTGACATTGCGATGGTGTTTCAGAACTACGCCCTCTATCCGCACATGACCGTGTTTGAGAATATGGCGTTTGGGCTGAAACTGCGCAATATGCCAAAGGCCGAAATCAACGAGCGGGTGACGCAGGCCGCCCGGATTCTGGAAATTGAAAACTTGCTCGATCGTAAACCGAAAGACATGTCGGGCGGGCAGCGGCAGCGTGTCGCTATCGGTCGGGCGATTGTGCGCGAACCCAAGGTGTTTCTGTTCGATGAACCCCTAAGCAACCTCGACGCCAAGCTGCGCGGTCAAACCCGGATCGAGCTTCAGAAACTGCACCGCCAACTCAGGGCCACCATACTCTACGTTACCCACGATCAGGTCGAAGCGATGACCCTCGGCGACCGGATCGTGGTGTTGCGCGGTGGCGATGTGATGCAGTACGACACCCCGCTTGAATTGTACAATCACCCCGCCAACCGCTTCGTCGCGGGGTTTATCGGTACACCGCCAATGAATTTCTTGCCTGGTCAGATCCAGCAAACGGCGGGTGGGTTATCCTTTGTCGGGACGGGTAATACGGTACAGCTTCCGTTGACGAACGCAGCGTCGCAGGGCGCTTTGTCGGCTTATGTTGGTAAGCCCGTAACGTTGGGAATTCGGGCCGAACACCTGACTACGGTGCCCATTGATACGCAGTCAATATCGGTGACGGCCGTGATCGACGCGGTTGAAAATATGGGCAATGAAGCACTGGCTTATGTCACCGTGGCCACCAGCCGATTCGTGGCCCGGGTGTCGCCCGCCGATGCGTTGTGCCTGACTGTCGGTCACTCCACCACGCTTTACATGAACGTCGCGCAGGCCCATTTCTTCGACGATGCCACCGAGCAGGTTATCCGCTAGTTTTTTTTTTCGACAGGATTACAGGATTAGCAGGATTTTATAGCATAGAAATCCTGCTAATCCTGTCAATATGCTTTTCGGTAATGACGCAACGTCAGAAAAGCGGTGAACATGGCGAGCAGGGCCAGACAGCCGCCGAACAGCCCGATGGTGGGCGCGGTGAAGTGCAGCAGGGCCGTACCGGCGAAATACGTCCCCGCTACGTCGCTGAGATTGACGAACGCCATGTAGGTCGTAAACTGCGAGCCTTCCACACCTTTCCGGCAGATGGCCATCAATACAGGCATCGCGGCCGCACTCACCGCCGGGTCCATGAAGTACAGCGCCACCAGCCCCGACTGGGCAATGTCGCGCCGGACCCAGCTGGCCGACAGCAGGTTGAAGCTGATCAGATACACCGCCACAACGCCCATCACGATCACCAGCAGTCGGCGCGCCCCCATACGGTCGGCGAGGTAGCCGCCGGTCAGGGCGATGGCCGTCGCTGCTACCATGCCATACGTGCCGGTCAGTACCGACACATCGGTATCGGCCCAGCCCAGCTCATCGATCAGGTGATGATTGTAAGCGCGCAGAAACAGAGCGTTACTGGTGTAGGCCAGCAGAATGGCCCCGAACAGCAGAAGACTGCGTTGGGCAAACAGACCTTTGAACAGTTCGGTGAACAGCCACTTGAAATCGTGTTCGGGATGTTCCGCTGACTCGGCTTTCCGGCGAACGGCACCTTTATTGTCCGGCGTCGTATCACCAAAGAGTGGCAACAGTCGGTCGCCAGGCTTTTCGCGGATGAACATCATCAGGAGTACTCCCGTCAGCAGGCACAGGATCTGCACCAAAGCCGCACTATGGAAACCATAATCGTGCAGAATGTTGGCAAACAGAGCCGCGCCAATACCCGTACCGACCAGAAAGCCCGCCCGCATAAATGCATTTACCCGGCCCCGCTCATCTTCGGGAATCACCGTAATAGCCATGGCATCGACGCTGGCATCCTGAATGGCCGCAAACACACTGCGCAGGCAAAACAGCCAGCCCAGCGTACTGATCTGCCCGACGGGGTCGACCACAAACAGCAGCACACACGACGCCAGCACCGTCATCAGCTGCGACCCGACTACCCACGGTTTGCGCCGACCCATCGGCGACCCCTGAAACCGGTCGATCAGGGGCCCCCAGATAAACTGAAAGGCCCACGGTAAGCCAATGATGGCGATAAACGAGCCGACAACGTCCGGGCTGACGCCTTTTCCCGTAAAATAGTTGGCCAGTGCCGTCAGGTAAAAACCTGATGGAATGCCCTGCATGACGTACAGATAAAAGAAAACGCCGTAGCGCAGCGGCCGGCTCTGACTGAGCGTCAACGGGTAGCTGGGCGAGGGGAGAGCAATCTGCATGGGTTGGGGAAGGAGATCGGCACGATTATAGATCATGCCAATGAGGCTAACTTACTCATTGATAGCTTCGAATAGTATCGTACGGGTTGTACAGGAGATATGTTTAAAAAGTAAGTGAACTATCGAGGAAAAAATCCGTTTTCTCTATTGCAGGACCCGGATAAACTCCCGAATATTGTCCGCTGTTTTTGTTCATTCACAACCGATGGGTAAGCTCGTTTTCATACCGGCCTTCTTCCATACTACACCCTTCCGGTTTAGGTCCGTATGGACCATATAGCATTATTTACCCACGCGGTAAATCAGTTTCGCCCCATTTTCCGTTTACTTATTCCAATTCATTCACGACGCGGATCACAACGTCTCCGCAGCGGCCGTAGGGGCCGCCCAATCAACGACGATGATTAAGCCAGAAATAGTCAACGATCAATACATTGTTCAGGTTGCCAGCGAAAACCATCTGCGGCTGGCAGAAGCCATCTGTCACGAGATGGAAGAAAGCGCCAAAGCACGCGGTACCGGTATCGCCAAACGGTCGCCGATATACGTGATGGAAAAAATGCTCGAAGGAAAGGCAATCATTGCCATGACGCTGTCGGGCGATTGGGTTGGGTTCTGTTACATCGAAACCTGGGATCACGGTAAATTCGTGGCTAACTCAGGTCTGATCGTACACCCCGACTACCGCAAAAGCGGCATTGCGACGCGCATCAAGGCGAAAGCCTTTGAACTCTCGCGGACCATGTTTCCGACGGCTAAGATCATCGGGATCACGACGAGTCTGGCGGTGATGAAGATCAACTCTGACCTGGGCTATCATCCGGTAACGCTTAGTGAACTGCCCGGCGATGAGTCGTTCTGGAAAGGGTGTCAGACCTGTACCAACTTCGACATTCTGACCCGTACGAATCGTAAGCATTGCCTGTGTACGGGTATGCTCTACGACCCGGAAGAGCATCGTAAAGAGGAGAAGAAAGAAAAGTGGAATTTTCTGACCGAATCGAGCCTGTACGAACGCTGGATGCGTATCAAAAAAGGAATTCTGATGCGGCTGCATATCGATCGGACCCGGCAGAAACTGCGCGACCGTGAACTGGAACCGGCACATTGATTCAGTTTCCGGTATACGGTTCAGCCGGATACTATGGTTGAAAGCCCTGCTGTGTATCGGCGGGGCTTTTTGTTTGTTGGCGGATGGTTAAGTCAGGCGGGTGAATGTCTTTTTTACGCAAACAACACCGCTCCCGTTATGACTGCCTACTCGCTCGACCGTCGCCATTTTCTACTGGGTTCGGCTGCTTCGCTGGCCCTGAGTACCCTCGAAACAAGTGGCCTGCCACTTGGCCCCTTAGCCAAAACCTACCGCGTCGGGCTGATCGGGACGGGCTGGTATGGCAAAAGCGATCTGTTTCGGCTCATTCAGGTATCGCCCGTCGACGTAATCGCACTCTGCGACGTCGATCAGCATCAGCTCGATGAAGCGGGTAAGCTGGTCAGTCAGCGGCAGAAGTCGGGGAAAGTGCCGAAACTGTACGGCGACTACCGGAAAATGCTGGCCGAAAATCAGTTCGACATTATCCTGATCGGCACACCCGACCACTGGCACGCACTGACGATGATCGACGCCGTCAAAGCCGGTGCCCACGTCTACGTGCAGAAGCCCATCAGTGTCGACGTGCTGGAAGGCGAAGCGATGGTGGCTGCCGCCCGCAAATACGGCAAAGTGGTGCAGGTCGGGACGCAGCGAAAAAGTACCCCCCACCTGATCGACGCGAAAAAGAACATTGTTGACGCGGGGTTGCTGGGCAAGATTTCACACGTAGAGATGTGCTGCTATTACCATATGCGCAATAACGGCAACCCACCCGTCGAGCCCGTCCCCGCCTTTTTCGACTACGAAATGTGGTCCGGCCCCGCGCCAAAACGCCCCTATGATGGGTTACCGCATATCCGCTGGTGGCGCACCTTTACCGAGTACGGCAACGGCATTATGGGCGATATGTGCGTGCATATGTTCGATACCGTTCGCTGGATGCTCAAACTGGGCTGGCCGAAGCGCATCAGTTCAACGGGCGGTATCTACGTACAGAAAGAAGGTAAGTCGAACATTTCCGATACGCAGTCGGCTCTGTTCGAATACGACGGCCTGAACTGCGTCTGGCAGCACCGCACTTGGGGGACGCCCAACAACCCCGACTACCCCTGGTCGTTTACGCTTTACGGCGACAAAGGCACGCTCTGGGCCAGCACGATGAGCTACGACTTCATCCCCGACGGCAAAGATGGCCCGACGAAAGGGGAGAAGATTCACAAAGACGTCGTTTACGAAAAAGAGAAGTACCCCGAAGACGTGACTGAAGACCGAATCGAGTTAAATGCAGCCCCCGCCACCCGCCTGCATATGCTCGACTTCCTGGCCGCTATCGAAAAAAACAGCCGCCCCGTTGCCGACATCGAAGAAGGCCATATCTCAACGGCAAGCTGTATTCTGGCCAATCTGTCGATGAAAACCGGCCGACCGCTGGTGTACGACCCGCAGAAGCGCGAAGTCGTCGGCGACCCGGAAGCCACCAAACTGCTGCAACGCCCCTACCGGCAGCCGTGGGTTCACCCCGGCCGACAGAAGGTATAGCGACAATGGCTTGTTCCGGCTAGGCTTTGATCCTGCTCATTTCTGATGAAGTTGGCCTAGAAATTATGGTCGTTCATGGAAAAAGACGTGCGCTGGAAACAGTGGTTTTCCAATTTCAAGAAGGCGTTTGAGCAGTTAGAGGAAGCCGTGAGCTTACATAGCTATTCAAAGCTGGAGCAGCAGGGGCTTATCAAATGCTTCGAGTTTACCTACGAACTGGCCTGGAATACGTTGAAAGATTACCTTGTCGATCAGGGATATACGAATATTACGGGGTCGAAAGATACATTTCGGCTCAGCAATCGTGTTGGGCTGATTACCAACGGCGAACGCTGGATGGAGATGGTCAGCAGTCGAAACGCTACGGCGCATACCTACGACGAAGCAACAGCCAACAGGATCGCTAAAACCATCCGGCAGGAGTATTATTACGATTTCGAGCACCTGTTGTCGGTATTTAACGCGCTGTTAGCAGACGATACTGAGCCGAAGCAAAAGAATAGCGAATGATGTACGGACTGACGGATAAGCAACTGACGCAGATTCAGCGGGTACTGGCGCGAACGCCCCGGCTGAAGCGAGCTATCCTGTTTGGATCGCGGGCCAAAGGCACAAACCACCCCGGTTCCGACGTCGACCTGGCGTTGTTTGGCGAATCGGTTACGTTGCGCGACCGCTTTCGGATCGACAACGAGCTGGACGATCTCGATCTGCCGTTCACCTTCGATCTACTGCTCTACGATCAGCTCACCCACCCCGCCCTGCGCGAGCACATCGACCGGATTGGTGTGACGCTATATGAGCGGGGGATTTGACATAATCGCATTGCTTTTCAGGTTTGATATTGTTCATAGGAAATCATTTTTCTAACCACACGACAACTTTTATGCAGGACGTATTCGACAAGGAATCACTCAAAAAATTGTACGTTGAACTGATTCAAATGCTGGTCGAAAGACAGGAAGATTACTTAGAGAATAAGCTGACGCTTTTTTCTGCAATCGCAGGGTCTGCATATAAAAAAGGCGGAATAATGGTCGTCGGGCGAGCGGTGAACGGCTGGAAATACAATCTGGACCCAACTGATAGACAATCTGTAACGGATTGTCTATCTGCTATTGACGCAGGACTGGAAAAGGATTCTTTATGTTGGGTAAAGGGTTTATGGGGCAAGAGTCAAACAGACGAAAAAAAGCAGTACAATACGAAGAAGTCGGCTTTCTGGCGACTTATTGAAGGCCTTGTTGGGTTGAGAGATTTGACAGAAGGGAATCACTTTTTTGCTGATTATGTCGTCTGGTCAAATCTGTATAAAGTAGCGAAAAGCAAGGAAGATACCACTGGCGGAAACCCATCAGCCGCGTTGTGTGACGTTCAGTTTTATTATTGTCAGGAAATACTGGATACAGAAATTGACTTGTATGAGCCTGCGGTAATTGTATTCCTAACTGGCGTTGGCTGGGCTGAACCATATCTTAATGAGGCTATCGATGGAAGCGATGTGCCGGACAATAAGTATGTAAAACAGATTGGATTATACCGTAGGAGAAAATATGTAGTTGGTCCACATCCGCAAGGCAAAAACAAATCGCTGTACTTGGATGAGGTTTCCAGATACCTAAAGTAAGCTCTACACACCTTTCTTATAACCGAAGCAGGACGCTGGGAGTTAGGCAGAGACGATGGTCGACTAAACGGTGACCGTCGACTCAACGCTATGAATAGATCGAATAGTCACCCCTTTCTTTGGACGCTGTTAGGCGTCGGAGCTGCCGTTGCCGCCCGCGCTTACGTAAAGCATCAGCGGACCATGCGTTTCGCGGGTAAAACCGTCGTCATTACTGGTGGGTCGCGCGGGCTGGGGCTGGTTATGGCCCGGCAGTTTGCCAAAGAAGGTGCCAACGTGGCCATCTGCGCCCGCGACGCCGACGAACTGATTCGGGCCGAAGCCGATTTGCTGCAATACGGTACCGACATCCTCGCCATCACCTGCGACCTGACCCGCAAACCCGACATCGACGCCTTCATCACGACCGTCGAACAGCAGTTGGGACCAATCGATGTGTTGGTCAACAACGCGGGTGTTATCAGTGTATCGCCCTACGAAAACACGACGGAGGACGATTTTAAGCTGGCGATGGACAGTAATTTCTGGGCGGCTTACCGGACCATCGAAGCCGTACTGCCCAGTATGCGCGCCCGCGCCCGGACGCACCCCTGCCGCATCGTCAACATCGCGTCGATTGGCGGTAAGGTGTCGATTCCGCACATGCTACCGTATTCGGCCAGCAAATTTGCGTTGGTCGGTTATTCGGAGGGGCTGCGGGCCGAACTGCTGAAAGACGGGATTCTGGTCACGACGGTCTGCCCCGGCCTGATCCGCACCGGTAGTCCGCGCCATGCGATCATCAAAGGGCAGCACGAGAAAGAATATGCGTGGTTTAAAATCGCCGATGCGCTGCCACTGCTGACGGTCAGTGCCGAAACCTGCGCCAAACAGGTGCTCGACGTCTGCCGGATCGGGCAGGCCGAGGTCGTCGTGTCGCTACCCGCGAAAATGCTGACCGCCCTGCACAATGCGATGCCCGGTCTGTTTATGGATACACTGTCGGTGGTTAATCAGCTGCTGCCGAAGCCCGGTGGTATCGGCGAAGCGAGTGCGAAAGGGCATGAAAGTGAATCGGCGGTGTCGCGCTCGTTCGTGGCTATCCTGGCCGATCAGGCTGCCGAAGCGAATAATGAGTAAAAGACATAGAGAATGCAATGAAGCCAACGGGCGAACAATATTGTTCGCCCGTTGACTTCATTGCTCCCCAATAACTGGAAACTGGGCGATGCGGAGGTTGGTGCAGCCGTAGGGAATCAGGGTGATCTCTTCGACGTCCGTATCGGCGTCTATGCCGTAGATGGCACTGTATGGTATCGGACCGGTCTGATCGTTATACAATTGCCAGGAGGGAATGCGCCGGGCTTTAGCTTTGATCGTTAGCGGGGCGCTTTCCGGGTTCCACGGGTACGCTGAAACGGAGCTACCACTGGTAACAGGAAAGGCACTATCGAGCTTATCGTCGGAAACGTGAAGCAGGCCGTAGTTCCAGGGCGTTGTTGGGCGGAGTTCGGTATAGGTGTCGCCGTACTCGATCGGGTCTTTTTTGTTCGTAACCTGCTTCGCCGTTTCGCCGATTTTCAGCGCGTATACCAATGGGCCGCGCTCCACCGACACCGAGTTTTCGTACCACCGGCTCCGGCTGATGTGCATGGGCAGGTGCAGTTCTACCACGTCGCCCGACTGCCATGTACGGTTTATCGTCACAATCTGATTACCGGTTGGCTCCTGTACTGCTTTCCCGTTGATTTTGATACCAGCTTTTTTGCACCAGGCCGGAATACGCAGTTGAAACGGAAATGACGCCGTTTTCGCGCTGTTGTCGATACTGACCGTAAACCGAACTGTCTCTTCAAATGGGTAATTCGTTTCCTCGCGGATCGTTACTGGTACACCTTTTCCGACTGTAGTTTTGACTTCGCTGGGCGAATAAAGCAGAGCTGCAATGCCCTGATGCCCTGCCGTACCGGTACTGTACCACAGATTCTGCGTGAACTTGGGCCAGCCCTGATGCATGTTCGAGGTGCAGCAGGCATAACCCGTCAGCAGGCCGAAGCAAACGTCGGTGCCGCTGTGGTTGTCGCGAAAGTTGCGCATGTGCCGGGTCGCCATCACCTGATTGGCCTGTTGAAAATATTGCCGCCCCAGGTAGTCGTCGGATGCCTGCGTGGGCAGGGCGTTGAATGCGATCCGCTCCAGCTGATCGGCATAGGTGAGATCGCCGGAGATTTCGAGCATCCCTTCGAGCGAAAACAGCATCTCCACCGCTGAGCAGAACTCCGAACCCTGCGTCGGGTCGTTGCCGTGCAGGGCTTCGTCGCCCCCAAACAGGCCGTGCGCCATGCCGTTGTACGTGCGCAGATCAGCCAGCCCCTTCTTCGACGCATCGACGTATTTTTTGTCGCGATGATACTGGTAATACACCAGCGGCTCCTTGAAGCCCTGCGCGAGATTGACGCAGTGAATACTGCCTTTGCGGGCCAGCAGATCGGTGTTCAGGAAGGCATTGGTATAGTCGAAGGTTTGTTTGTGGATGAGGTCGCCGAGCGTTAGTAGCGATTTGTCGCCTGTGATGCCGTAGAGCCAATACACGATCTGTAGATTGTCGCCACCCCGGTAGCGGCCCCAAAATGTCCAATGATCGAGGGGCTTTTTCGGTAGTTCGGCCAGTTGGTAACGAAAGTAGCGGGTCATCAGGTTAATCACGCGCTTATCGCTGGTGGCGGAATAATACTGCTTTAGCACTTTCAGCATCACCATCTTCGGCCACCAGTCGCGGCTGTTATCGCGCTGAATGCCGGGTTCGGGGCTGTAGTCTGTCGATGGCCCAAAATATCCGTCGGGTTGCTGACTGTTGATCGCCCACTCGACCCACGGTTTCGTTTTGGCAATGAGCGCCTTGTCGTCCAGTATATAGGCCAGCGGCAGCAAGCCGTCGATCCAGTACGGTCCGCGCTCCCATTGATCGCCGTCGCCACCCAGCCAGCCGTTACGTTGGTTCATAACCAGCGGGTACAGGCTGTCGAGCTGACCGGTTGCTCCGTCGCGCTGACGGACCAGCATTTCCCGCAGCCAGCCTTTGGGCCGGATAGCGCCTAATGGCAGTTCACGATACGGATTTTGGTTGACGGGTTTTTGCTGTCCCCAGCCAACCGGGCCGAGTAACAACCCCAGTAAAAGCAGGGAGTAGCGATTCATAAATTCATTGAAAAGTATGGCACAAAATCGCAACGCACCTTGCTCCATTCATACGGGCAAGGCGCGTTTTGTTACTTCGTTGGATGCTTGTCGAGATAGTCGGCCAGCATCTTGATGTAGTACCCACCCACTACCGAGCGAGCCTGAAAACCGACCTGTTTGGCGTCGACGGTTTCGTGCCAATCGCTGAGCGGTACGCGTGTAGGGGTTTCGTTGGCATACTTCCAGACCGGGGCGATGAACGCCCGGAAATCTTTATCGGAATCGGCCATCGTCGCCGTCCACATAATCCAGTCCGACTTAGTGTAGGTCTTGCGGCTGTCGAGCGGCAGGCCATAGGGTTCCTGTTTGGTCAGGTAGAAGCTTATTTCTTCCTTCGCTACTTCTTTCGGGAACACGTCCAGATTCAGCAGTTTATCCCAGACGATGTTGTATTTCTGGCTCCAGCTACCGGGCTTTTTGTCGAACGTCAGGGCATAGTGGTTCCCTTCCGAGTCCATCTGCATCCATTTGCGGGCTAGGTCGCGGGCCAGCGTCAGATGCTCATCGGCCGTTTTCTGGTCGCCCAGCTGTGCCGCCATCTGCCCGTAACAGGCAATCCCCATGATCGCTTTGGCCGACAGGTTGGCGTTGCGGGCCAGATGCCCGGCAAAGTCGTCGGTACAGAGTTGACTACCCGGGTCGAAGCCGTCGCGTTTGAGAAAACCAACCCACTTGGTCAGCGTCGGCCAGTGCTGTTTGGCGAAGTCGGGCTTGCCGTCCATCCGCACGGTAGCCGCCGTTATAATCATCATGTTACCTGCTTCTTCGACGGGCATATCTTCGCCATACGTCTGCCCGTTTGCCAGCGGATAGGTGCCCACGTCGTGCGCCGGAAAGTCCTTTTTCCACCGTCCCGATTCGCTATAATCGAAAATAAAGCGCAGCAGCCCCTTCGCCAGTTCGTTGTTGTAGAGCAGAAACATCGGTGCCGACGGGTAGGTGATGTCGACGGTACCGATGGAGCCATTGGAGAAATTTTCTTTCGAGAAAAACAGCAGATCGCCCGTTGGACCAGCCACAATTTTATGGGCGGAAATGGCCTGCCGGTAGGCAAGTACGCATAAGTCAGCGTATTGCTTACCCCCGGATTTTTCGGCGTCAGAACGCAGTTGTTTGTCGAAATCCGCGCTCTTTTTGCGAAGCCGGGCGTAATCATTTTCGGCCGTTTGCAGCAGTTGGGGCATGGTCATTTTCCCGTCGCGACGCCACCACGCCCGCAGGTTTTTGCCGAAATACTGTACCGAATAGATGTCGTCGTAGCTCAGCAGCAGGTGCTTCTCAACCACGTCTTTACCGACGTTGCCCAGCGGCAGGCTCATCGCCAGCCCGTAGGTTTGCCCCGTACCCAGCGCGATCTTGCCGGCTGGAATGTGACCCGACTGGATGAACCGCGCTTTCATGGCGTCGATCGGGCCGGGTGCTAGTTCAGCCCCTTCGGCGTTGGGTGCCGCCAGATACGCATAGCCCCAGTCGATCCGAACGTTGTCGCCTTTTTTCTGCAATACCGGCTGCTGCCGCGTTCCGACGTTGAGCCACTTGAGCCCCGCCGTTGTACCCGCGTCGCCCACTACTTCCTGACTGCCGGTATTGGTCGCCAGCGTTCCGGCTTCACCGAAGTACAGCTGTACGTCGTGGGTCTTGCCATCGCGCGATTTCACGTCAAACGTTACGTACGAAACCGGGCGTGCCACCACCTCCAGTTCATCGAGCAGCAGGGGCGACAGGAAGTTCAGGTGCAGGTCGATAGGGCCGGCCGTAAAGCCGTAGTCAGTTTGGGTAGCCGTTACCGTCACGTCCGTCTGTTGCGCTGTTTCAATGCCTTTGGACACAACCGGGCTAACAATGCCGACGTCGACAAACGACCCGCCAATGGGGCTGACGCAGTGAATGGCCAGCACGTTACGACCTTTTCGTAGCGCTTTTTTCGCTTCCGCCGACAACGGTTCCTGCCGGTATTCGCCCGCGCAGCAGGTTTTCGTCAGGATCAGCGTACCGTTCAGATAGACCTCCATGTCATCGTCATAGCTGGTCGACAGCAGCAGTTTGTCCGGGTCGGTTTTGCCGTCGTAGGTGAATTCGCGCCGGATATGAATACCGTTTGGGTCGGTTTTACTACTCAGCCAGCGCGTGCGTGATTCCGCATTATCGCCAAATGGCCCCGGCCCGGTTTTCCAGCCCTTCGCGTCGAAATCGGATTTCTCCCAGCCCGCGTCGGGTTTGGTAAAGGTGTAGCGGGCCGTATAAGGGGCCGATTCACCCGTGGGCAGGATGTTGGCGTAGGTTGTCGGTACCGCGCCCAGAAATTGATACGCCTTCCCATCGACCCGGATAACGCCTTCCAGCGATTGTGGTTTGCCGGTCCAGTGGCGGGTGGGGGAGTCGGTGAGTTTATCGGTCATGCTCCAGACGCTGAAATACGGGTCGTGAGTCACAAGCGGATACGCGGGCGGGCGGAGTTCCTGCGCCTGTGCGGTGAGGGTTGTCAGGGCCACCAGCAGGAAGGCCGGGCGGAGAAAAGAAGGGTAGTGCATTGGTACGTTGATAGAATGGCTTGTTAATTCCATGCTAAAAAGACAGCACCCGCCAGATTATCCCCATGTTGTCAGCGAGTCAGGCGAATTTGCTAGTTTGGTGATTTGAAATAGTACGTTGCGTTCATGTGTACTGACTAAAATTCTTGGAATCAGCGTAGCCACCATCGTCGATTGTCGTGAAAGGTTGACGGGAACCTTCTCCATACGAAAACCCCTCGTTTCAGCGTCGGTATCGAGTAGATACGCAACGCTGAAATGAGGGGTTTATCAGGGTAAACGCTGAAATTAGTGAGCCTGACTGTTGGTAGTAGTTACGTACTTTTTGATGAAATCAGGCTTACTGTCACGGTACGAAGAAACCATGCCCATTTTGTACAGACCGTATATGTAAACCCAGGCCAGGTCAAGCTGGAAGGGTAGGAAACCAGCCCGGGCGCTGCTTGGGTACAGGTGATGATTGTTATGCCATTCACCAGCAAACAGACCGGGGCGCCACTGATTGATCGATAGGTTCCGGCGGTCGAAATCGACACCGTCTACGTGCTGTTCTTCACCTTTGCCATGCCCGGTGTAATTGAAAGCACGCACCCCAATAAACCAGAACATAGCCCCTGTAAACATGGCACAGGCCAGAGCGTGACCCCCGATCAGAAAGAAGATTGTATACCAGAACGCCCAGTTGGCCAGCCAGAGCCCTACCGTATAGATGGGTGAACCAACCGATCCCCAACGCAGATAAGCAGCATAGTTATTGGCCTTGATGCCAGTATGCGCCAGGAAACCAGCTACCCGGCCGTAATCGGTTTCCGACAGGTTCTTGGCTATCGGCTGGTGATTGACATCCGACAGGAGGCAGTACAACAGGCCACCCCGCGCATTATAGGGATCACCGGGCTCATCGGATTTCGCGTGATGAACGTGGTGAGACACTACGTAAATTTCTTCGGGAAACGTCTTGATTACCAGGTTCTGTGTGATGAAACGCCAGATCGGATGACTAAACGTGTATGCTTTATGAGTGCCGTAGCGGTGAAACCAGATGGTAGCGTGAGTACTCATGATTACCATACCGTACAGGATACCGATACCTAAAAGTGGTAGCGAAAAATGCCACACAAAAGCGGCAATAGCGAAGGGAAGCAGACAAAGAATCATGAGCCAGCTAATGGCTGGGATCCAGTTCTTGCGAGTAGCAAAAATATTCACCCGGGTAAGCGCTTCCTGAAAAAGCCGTCGGTTAGTAGGTACGACCAAGTCGCCGGCTGGTGTGCGCCAACCGTAGGAAGGCTCTTGTAATACGTTGTCAATAAAAGGCATAAGTAACTAAGTGAGGGGATCAATGGTCGACTCGGGGTGAAACACCTGATGCACTAATTATAAAAAGATGATAGCGTGAGAACCCGTAAATTTAACTGAACAGAAACGACATTTGGCTAATCGACCCGCGTGACCAGCTTACTTTGTCGCTTTTATCGATAACCCAGGAAAGGATGGTTGACCTGTTGGCAGGGCACACGCTGCATCGCCAGTCCCGGACGCGGCTGGGTAGTCCGCAGCAACGGGCGAAAAACCGGGTTGAATGCCAGCCCGTCACCATCAAGTAGCGCCGATAATAATGTCTTGATACTCGTTCTGAACTGAATGAATGACAGATACATAAACTGGGTAATTTTGAAACGAGTGAACTTCCGGCAACTTTGCTATCAGGCAACAATCGACATGCTGAGTCGGATTTAGCCGCAGTACCGGGTCTTTTCGGGACAACTTACCGGTCGATAAGCCATCACGTTTTCCCAGTGCATCTTCGGCTGACTCAGGCGGGTTGCCCGTCAGACTGGCAAATAACGACCAACCACCCGGAAACTCCGCAGTTGATTGCAAATTGAGGTCAACAATACTAAATGATTTACAGTCCAGCGATGGACTACAACGGGTTATCCCGGCGGTAGACCCGGGTAATCAGCGCGCTGATGGCAGTGATTCGTTCAATCCAGTTGATCTGGTTCTGGGCGGTGAAGCCAGCCACCAGGTGGGTGCTTCACTTAATTGATTGGCAGGAGGGAGATTGATGGTTAAGCGATGCATGCCAGAAATTGATTGGCAATAGGGGCGTTCGACGGCCCTTCGATGAGCATGCTGCCAGGTGGGTGTATAAACTAAACCCGTTTGCGCGCAAAAAGATTACTGGTAATACGATTAACTTGCTGGCTAGTTGCTCGGATGCAGTGCCAGTCGGCAGGGGCATACCCGTAAAAGATGGCCTGTACATCGGCATTCAGCATAAATGAACGTCAAACCCCGTGCGATAACCGAGGGTAATTATAATCTGGAGCACTACTACGCTACAGGTTTAAGCGATCTCATTCGGTGCTGATAACAGACCGAGTAAACGAAATTGCGCGCAAAGGGGTTGGTAATAAGACACGTTATCAAATTGATATAACGAATCGCGTACACGTTTTATGAAGCAATACACAGAAATACCTGACACAAGTGATTCGGAATACTGGCAGATCAAAGTGACAGAAGGCCAATTGCGCAGCCAGACATTTATACCCCGCGATAAAGCGCTTCATCATCGCCTGAAAACACAGGCCTGGGCCGCTATCCAGGCCGCTCAACCGCGCCGACGCCGGAATTCCAAAGAGTAAATGGGTTGCCTGCGTACACAGGTCGATTCGCGTTACAGTCGTTTCTCGTCGTCAGAGGGATCATTTACAATGGTTGATTCTGACGAGTCGCAACCCGGTACTCATAATTTAGTGATTATGCAGGGTGAAGCACTGTATCAGCGTGGCTGACAGTCGTTGCAAAGCCAGTCTGGTATGGTCACATTGGTTGTCTGAACCGTGAAGACTATACCGGAGTATAAGCAAGTTGCCCGGACTCCAGCGACACCATAGATAGTGTCGCTGGAGTCCGGGCAACTTGCTGTAAAGGCTTACACTGGCGCATAAATCGCTGTGTAGCAGATCGAAAAATACGATTTATGGTTGTCGTCGCTGTGTCCGGGCGGTTATGGTAAGTCTGTTAGGTAGCCTGACGCTCTTTGGTGCCCGGCCTGCTGATACAACTCAAGTGAAGGGATTCCCGAAATTTCTCGGACGAACGGTGTAGTGTGCCGACCTTCTTTACTCTTTCGCGGATAATTTTTCTACCGCTCGCTCCAGTTTGTCAATTCGTTTCTGTTGCTCGATGCTGTACAGGGTCAACTCCTCGACCTTCTCCAGCAGCAGACTATTCATCTTCACCAGATCGACGCCTTCCTGTTTGACCTGCTCGGCCGAAGGTACACCCGGCAGATGACCCTGCTCACGCACATAGCTCGCCACCTGACTTAATGGCCGCAACTGGTAAGTCGGGCTGAATACCTTATCGCTCCACTGACTGACATCGCTGATGCGCAACTGGTAGCGGGCCTTGACCACATCGCCCTGTTGGTTGACCGTCAGAAACTGGTCGGTAGCCAGCACCGGCAGGCTGTTCGTGGTCAGGCTCGTCAGCCGTAACCCGCTCTGATCGGCTTGCGGGCTGACCACTTCCAGCCGGGTCGCGGGCGCCGATGTACCGATACCGACGTTAGCCCCGTTGCCCAGAATCAGCGCGTTGCTGACGGCGACCCGTGACCCCGCCCCGATCGCCGTGGCATTGTGCAGCCCATCCTCCGCTTGGCTATTGTAGCCCATCAGTACGTTGTCGCTGCCATCGGTAATAGCCGTGCCCGACATCGGCCCAACGATGATGTTGTTGCTACCAGTCGTTACGTTTCGCCCTGCCTGATAGCCAACCAACGTATTGGCCGACGAGGTCACATTGTAACCGGCTTGGTAACCAAGCAGTGTATTCTGATTACCATTTTGATTGATATAGCCAGACTTAGAACCTAAAAATACGTTTCCTGAAGCAGAGTTATTTAGGCCCGCTGAATCTCCAATCAATACGTTGTTGTTACCTAAGATCGTCAACGTGTTTGGTTGACCTGCTCCTGCCTTTACGCCGATAACGACGTTGCTGTAACCATTCGATTTAAAGCTACCGGCTTCGCTACCCAAAATCGTATTGAATGAGCCGTCTGGATTGCGACTACCCGCAGCATGACCCAGATAAGTATTAGAAGAACCGGTATATAGCAGTCCACCACTGCTGTTGCCAACAGTCACGTTCTGTGATCCCTTCCTGTTGTAGTAACCTGCTTGGCAGCCAACGAATATGTTGTTATTACCCTCCGTGTTAGACTGACCAGCCAATGCACCCATGAATGTGTTTGCCCCCCCGGTGGTATTAGACGTGCCAGCAGAATTACCTACAAACGTATTAGCCGTGTTATTACTGCTATTATTAGCATTACCAGCTTTAACACCGATGTATGTGTTCTGTTCCCCCGGAGTTGTCGACGCAGGGGAAGTGATAATTAAATTGGTTTGCGCTTGCAGTGAGCTACAGGCGATACTTAGGAGCAAAAAGTAGTAAAGCTTCATCGATGATTGATTAAGTGGCGGACAAATGAAACGGGCTCAATATAGCCATGTAACGTCGGTTTAATAAATCGTCGGCCAGGTTAAACAAGCCGGATATATCCCCTTGCATTGGGGCAACTGATAAGGGCACGAAAGAAGATTGAAAAGAGCCAGAGAACTTGCAGGCGTGTTTGTCAACACCAATAAGAAAAGCCGCTCAGATCATCTGAGCGGCTTTTGAGAGCCTCCTATAGGACTTGAACCTACGACCCCTTCATTACGAATGAAGTGCTCTACCAGCTGAGCTAAGGAGGCTTTTTGCTGTAAGCGTTTGCAAATATAACGTACTACGGGCATTTCCTGCAAACAGCAGTACTATATTTTTAATGCAATCGGTTTCATTAGAATTGGCAGGTGACTGTCTTTGAGGGACATGGCACATAAACCGACTACCGTTAGCCGCCGGGCGTTTCTCGATCTGGCCACGAAAGGAACGCTGGCATCGTCCGCACTCATCAATGGTTTCCCAACTATCGTTCCGTCGTCGGTGTTCGGGAAGGATGCGCCCAGCAACCGCATCAACGTCGCGGCTATCGGGACGGGCCGTATCTCGCGGGGGCACGACATGCCCGGCGTTTGGCAGCACGACAACGCCCGGATTATGGCCGTCTGCGATCTCGATAGCCAACGGGCCGAGGATGCCAAACGGCTGGTCAACGACTATTACACGAAGAAAACAGGAAAAGACTACGACGGGGTGCGGGTGTATACCGACTACCGCGATCTGCTGACCAACAAAGACATCGATGCGGTTATCGTCAGCACGCCAGATCATTGGCACGCGCCGATTGTGGTCGATGCGGTGCGGGCGAAGAAAGATGTCTATATGCAGAAACCCGCGTCGCTGACGGTGGCCGAGGGGCGCATGATGGCCGATGCCGTAAAGCAGTCGGGCCGGATTGTGCAGGTGGGCAGTCAGCAGCGGTCGTCGCCCCAGTTTCGGTACGCGGCCGAACTGATCCGGAACGGGCGCATCGGGCAGCTAAAGACAGTGTATGTCGGCCTGCCCGGCGACCCGTCGGGCAATGAAGAGCCGCCGATGCCGGTCCCTAAAAATCTGAACTACGACATGTGGCTCGGTACCACGCCCGATGTGTATTACACGGAAAAGCGGGTGCATCCGCAGATGGGTTACGACCGGCCCGGCTGGCTGCGTTGCGAACAGTTCGGCGCGGGTATGATCACCGGCTGGGGCGCGCATCACATCGACTCGGCGCATTGGGCCATGGATACTGAACATACCGGGCCGGTAGAAATCTGGGGGAAAGCCGCCTTTCCGAAGTCTGGCCTGTGGGACGTTCACGGTATTTTCCGCACCGAAGCGATGTACGATAACGGCGTTCACATGATTGTCAGCAACGAGATTCCGAACGGGATTCGCTTCGAGGGGACCGACGGCTGGATATTCGTGTCGCGGGGTGACGCGGCCGTTACGGCCAGCGATCCCACGGCGAAGCAGCAGGCGGCTAAAAAGCTCGACGCCAGCGACCCGAAACTGCTGACGAGCGTGATCGGGCCAAACGAAATTCACCTGCCGGTCAGCAACGAGCACCACGGCAACTGGCTGGAAAGTATCGTCAGTCGGAAGGAGCCGATTGCACCCGTCGAAGTGGGACATCGCTCGTGTTCGGCCTGCCTGCTGCACCACGCGGCTATGAAACTGCCCCGGCGGCTGTACTGGGACCCGGCGAAAGAGCAGTTTAAAAACGACGCCGAAGCCAACGCCATGCTGTCGCGTCCGCAGCGTAAGGAATACGCCATGAAGGCTGTCGCCAGTGCGCGCTAATTCATCCATTCGTCTATGCACTATCGTTACTTTCTCGGAGCGGCCCTGCTGTCGCTTGGTCTGATGGCGTACCACCTGCCCGAGCCGCGCCTGGCCGAACCCCAGACTGCCGAACCCATCCGGCTAATTACCCTTGACCCCGGCCATTTCCACGCGGCTCTGGTCCAGAAAACCGACTATCCGAACGTCGACCGCAACGTGCGGGTATATGCCCCCGCTGGCCCGGATGTACAGCAACACCTCGACCGGATTAAAGGCTACAACAGCCGGCCCAACAACCCGACGCACTGGAACGAGATGGTGTACACAGGGCCGGATTTCCTGGAAAAGATGCTGGCGGAGAAGGCGGGGAACGTGGTTGTGATGGCGGGTAACAACCGGCTTAAAACCGATTATATCCTGAAAAGCGTCGCCGGTGGGTTCAACGTGCTGGCTGATAAACCGATGGTGATTCAGGCATCGGAGTTTGAAACGCTACAGAAAGCTTTCGCCACGGCCGCTGCCAAAAAGGTGCTGCTCTACGACATCATGACCGAGCGGTACGAAATCACGACGCAGTTGCAGCGGGCGTTTTCGCGGCAACCGGGCGTGTTCGGTACATTGGTAAAAGGAACGCCCGAGAATCCGGCCGTAATTAAAGAGAGCGTGCACCATTTCTACAAAAACGTGTCGGGCAGCATCCTGACGCGCCCGGCCTGGTTTATGGATGTCGCGCAGCAGGGCGAGGGCATCGTCGACGTCACAACGCATCTGGTCGATCTGGTGCAGTGGGCGTCGTTCCCGGAGCAGATCATCGACTACAAGCGGGACGTTCGGCTAACGTCGGCGCGGCACTGGCCTACGAATATGAATCCGTCTCAGTTTCGGGCCATTACGAAGTTGCCAACCTTCCCTGATTACCTGAAAAAAGACGTAGTCGGCGACAGCGTACTGCGGGTGTTCAGTAACGGCGAAATCAATTATCAACTGCGCGGTATCAACGCCCGCGTGGCGGTGACGTGGGCCTACAAAGCACCCGAAGGCGGGGGCGATACGCACTACTCGGTCATGCGCGGCAGCAAGGCCAATCTGGTTATCAAACAGGGGGCCGAGCAACAATACAAGCCGGTGCTTTACATCGAACCCATCGTGGGCAACACCAAACTCGACAGCGACCTGAAAACCGCTCTGCCTACCATTCAGCGCGAATTTCCCGGTATCGACATTACCAAAACCCCCGCTGGCTGGCAGGTGACGGTGCCGGAGAAGTACAACGAAGGTCACGAAGCGCACTTCGGCCGGGTCATGGAAAAGTACCTCGACTACCTGAAAGCCGGAAAACTCCCGGCCTGGGAAGTGCCGAATATGCTGGCGAAGTACTACACCACGACGCAGGCGCTATCAATGGTGAATAAACAAATGCGTGAATGAGCGAATAACTGCTGTCACTCATCTGCTCGCTGTTCCTGCTATTCACTCATTCTTTCATTCACGCATTCACTCATTGTGTCCCTATGCAACGACGTAATTTTCTGACTGCTGCCGCCGGACTGGTGGCGTTGCCCGCTTTGCCAACTGTAGCGCAGGTGACTACTCAACCTGATTTGCGCGGAGCCAACCGGATCAAGTTTGCGGCTGTCGGGCTGAATCACGGCCATATCTACGGGCAGGTCGAAGCGGTGGCGCGGGGTGGGGGCGAACTGACCTCGTTCTACGCCAAAGAACCCGATCTGGCGGCTGCGTTCGCCAAACGCTACCCGCAGGCCAAACAGGCCCGTAGCGAACAGGAGGTGCTAGACGACAAGTCCATCCAGCTTGTACTCAGCGCCGGTATACCCATCGACCGCGCTCCGCTGGGTATCCGGGTGATGCGGGCCGGCAAAGATTATATGGCCGACAAGCCCGGCATCATCACGCTCGATCAGCTGGCCGAGGTGCGGAAGGTGCAGCGCGAAACCAAGCGGATTTATTCGATCATGTACAGCGAACGCTTCGAAAACCGGGCCACGGTAAAGGCGGGTGAACTGGTGAAAGAAGGGGCAATCGGTAAAGTAATTCAGACGATCGGTCTGGGGCCGCACCGCATTTCGCTGATGTCGCGGCCAGACTGGTTTTTCGATAAAAAGCAGTTCGGCGGCATCATCTGCGACATTGGCTCGCATCAGTTCGATCAGTTCCTCTACTTCACCGGCTCGACCAGTGCCAGCGTGGTCGCGTCAGAAGTAGGGAACGTGCATTATCCGCAGCACCCGCAGTTCGAGGATTTTGGCGACGTGATGGTGCGCGGCAACGGCGGAATGGGCTACGTGCGCGTCGACTGGTTCACGCCCGACGGCCTGAAATCGTGGGGCGACGGTCGGCTGACGATCCTCGGCACCGACGGCTACATCGAAATCCGCAAGAACATCGACATCACCAAAAGCGACAAGGGCAATCACCTGTATCTGGTCAACCAGAAGGAAACGCGCTACATCGACTGTGTCGACGTGCCCCTGCCGTACGGTCAGCAACTGGTCGATGATGTGCTGAACCGCACCGAAACGGCCATGACGCAGGAGCACTGTTTCCTCGCCACCGAACTCGCCCTGAAAGCCCAGAAGCAGGCGGAGGTGGTCAGATTAAAGGTTTGAGGTTTGTGGTTTAATGTTCAAGGTTGGCTGGCGCGTTTGTAGCCCAGACGTCCACGTCTGGTAGCCGTTAGGCTAACTTTTGTAGGCGGGAGTTTTGTTGGTCGCTGCCGCGCCCTCCAGACGTGGACGTCTGGGCTACATAACTCGCGCCAGCTAACCGTAAACCCCCAAAGTTTCCGGAATTTAAAGCCGCGGAGATCGGTTTTCTTTCCGGTAACTTTGTACTATGATTTCCATTACCAACCTCTCGTACTTTCTCGGCAGTCGGGCGCTCTATGAAAACGCGTCGCTGCACATAAAGCCCGGTCAGAAGATTGGCCTTATCGGCCTCAACGGAACCGGCAAATCGACGCTGCTGCGGATTCTCAACAATGAATACCAGTATGATGGTGGTACCATTTCCAAAGCGGGCGACGTAACTATTGGCTTCCTCAACCAGGACCTGCTTTCGTACCAGACCGACGACTCGATTCTATCGGTAGCGATGCAGGCGTTCGAGCGGCAGAACAAGCTGCAAAAACAGATCGATGAAGTGCTCCACGAAATGGAGACGAACTACAGAGACGAACTGGTCGATAAGCTCGGTAAGTTGCAGGAAGAGTTCGAAGCCCTCGACGGGTACTCGGTGCAGTCGAAGGCGGAGGAGATTATGGAGGGACTCGGCTTCTCGACCGATGATCTGCAAAAGCCGCTCCGGGAGTTTTCGGGCGGCTGGCGGATGCGCGTCATGCTGGCGAAACTGCTGCTGCAAAAGCCGTCGCTGCTTATGCTCGATGAGCCGACCAACCACCTTGACCTGCCCTCGATTCAGTGGGTAGAAAAATACATTCAGACCTACGAAGGTGCCGTAATCGTGGTATCGCACGACCGCGAATTCCTCGATAACGTCATCGATGTGACTGTCGAAGTAGCCAACGCCAAGCTGAATTATTACGCGGGCAACTATTCGTTCTATCTGGAAGAAAAAGCCCTGCGCAACGAAATTCAGAAAGGTGCTTACGAAAATCAGCAGGCTAAAATACGGCAGACCGAGCGGTTTATCGAACGGTTTAAAGCCCAGGCCACCAAAGCCAAGCAGGCCCAGAGCCGCGTGAAGCAGCTGGCCCGGATGGAGCGCGTCGACGACGTAATCGACGAGTCGGCACGGGTGAACTTCAAGTTTCAGTTCTCGACCCAGCCCGGTCGCCACATCCTGCACTTGGACGAGGTGACGAAAGCCTACGGCCCGAAAAAGATTCTGACCAAAGCCGATATCCGGCTTGAACGGGGCGATAAGGTCGCGCTAATCGGGGCCAACGGACGTGGAAAGTCGACCCTGCTGCGAATTATTTCGGGGTCGGAGCCGGTCAACGACGGGAGCCGACAGCTGGGGCACAACGTGTCGTTTAGTTTCTACGCGCAGCACCAGCTCGAATCGCTCAGCGTAGAAGATACGTTGCTCGACGAGCTGAAACACGCCAACCCAACTAAAAGCGAAGGCGAACTGCGCGGGGTACTGGGCTGCTTTTTGTTCTCCAACGACGAAGTATTCAAGAAGATCAAGGTGCTGTCGGGGGGGGAAAAGTCGCGGGTAGCGCTGGCGAAGGTACTGCTCTCACAGGCCAACTTCCTGCTGCTCGATGAGCCGACCAACCACCTCGATATGCAGTCGGTGAACATCCTGATTCAGGCACTGGAGCAGTACGAAGGTACCTACGTCGTGGTATCGCACGACCGGTACTTTGTGTCGCAGATCGCCAACAAAATCTGGTACATCGAAGACGAGCAGATCAAAGAGTATCACGGCACGTACGATGAATACGAATGGTGGATGGAAGAGCGTAAGGCGGGTAAAGCCGAAGCTCCACCCGCCCCGCCCAAACCTGCGGCAACGAACGGAGCGGTAAACGGGAAGAAAAACGGATCGGACGATGAGCGCCGGGAGTGGCAGAAAACGTTGAAAAAACTCAATCAGCAGGCCGAAGAGTCGGAAACGAAAATCGGTCAGCTGGAAGAGCGCAAAAAACGGCTCGAAACCGAACTAGCCGACCCCGCTACCTACGGCGACGACAAGCTGATGCAGGCCAAAAATGACGAATACGGCCGCGTGAAAACGCAGATCGGGCAATTACAGGACGAGTGGGAAACCGTCATGCTCGAGGCCGAAGAGTGGGAGAAAAAACTGGTGTAAGGTTAACACACCTCCGTGGTGTCAGGTCGGGGACCTGACACCCTCTTGGGCGAAGCTTTTGCTGACGCGAGTGTGTCAGGTCGGGGACCTGACACCACCGTTAAACACAGAGAGCACCGCGTTTTTAACGCGGTGCTCTCTGTGTTTAAAAATTACCCCTTACTTATTTATCGCTTTTTATCAGCTTGATCGTCTGCTGGTTGCCGGGCGATAGCTGAATGTACAGCAGGTAGTGCCCCGCCGGAAACGCTTCGCCAAACAGCACCGATTGACCGGCGGTAACCGGGCCGTGCGAAAACTGCTCCGTACCACGCAGGTCAACTACCCGCAACGCCTTTACGTCCTGCCCGGCGTCGAACCGGAACGGGCCCGATGTGGGATTGGGGTATACCACAACGACCCCGCTTTCTGCCGACAGTCGTCCACCGGACGGGCTTACCTGCACGGTCTTGCAGAACTGTCTGTACCAGGGTGCGGCCGAATAGTTGACACCCACGCACACGTCGCCCCCCGTAAACCACGGCCCAAACGCAATCGTCGCCTGTCCGCCGTTGGCGGTGATGCTCTGCGTCGAGCCGGTACACCACCAAGAAAAATTAGTTGCGCTGGGGAGGTTGCGGGCGTTGAGCGAATACGCTTTTACCGAGTTGGCAGCTACTGCCGTGGGACCAGCCAGATCGTCGCCCGTCGATGGGGGTGGAGTGGCCGCATCGACCGTGACCGCCACGCCCGATGAGCTGGTGCTGGCCCCGGCGTTGTCGGTGGCTTTGGCGGTCAGCGTGTACGTACCGGCGGCTACGTTGGTCCAGACATAGCGGTACGGCGTCGTGGCCGATTCGCCGAGTTTGGTCGTACCCGCGTAAAATTCAACCCGTGCGATACTTCCGTCGCTGTCGCTGGCATTGGCCGTGAGCGTTACCGTGGCCGGGGCCGTAAACCGGACGTTGGCGACCGGGGACGTCAGCGATACCGTCGGGGCTTTGTTGGCGGCTGGAACTGATACGGCTGTCAATTGAACGACCGACGATGTCAGGGGGTTGCCGCTGCTGAACAGGGCTTTGGCCGTGAACGAATACGTACCCGGCGAAATAGCACTGACTGTCCATGAATAGGGTGCCGTAGCAGCCTGTCCCAGCTTCGTGCTGCCGTTGTAAAATTCGACAGCCGCAGCGGTCGTGTTGCTGACAGCCGCCGTCAGCAACACGTTACTGCCGATGGCAACGGTCGAATTTGTGGCCGGGCTGGTTAGGGCAATAGCCGGAGTGGCCGGACCAAAATCGTCGGCGGGACTCAGAATCCGCTGCTTCACCCACGTACCCGACGGGCTGGTGTTGTTCCAGTTGCCACTGTTGCAGGAGCCAGGATTTAGCGCGGCCGAGGTTTCGGAATTGTCCGAAAAATTCCAGTTACACCAGCTCACCTTTATACCCGACGAATTACCCCCCGCCATCAGGTCGACCCACTTCTGCGCGTTCGTGTAATCGTTGCCGCCGTTACCACTGTAGTTGCTGGTGCCCCACTCCGACATAAAAAGCGGTATCGTTTTCAGCACATCATCGATGTACGATTGGGTGTAGTGCGACCCGGCGTAGAAGTGAAACGTGTACATAACGTTGTAGGCGTTACTGCCCGTCAACGGGTTACTGCGCACGTCGCCCGGCGTAACGCTGTAGTTGGGCGTACCGACCAGAATAATCGCTTCCTTGTCGTAGATGCGGATGATCGGGATGATCTGCTCGGCGTAGCCTTTGATCGTGTTCCAGTCGACGTCGTGGGGTTCGTTGCAGATTTCGTAGATCACGTGCTTCTTCCCCGCGTGCTTCTGCGCTTCGATCTGGAAAAACTCTTTCGCATCGTCCAGATGCACAAAGGGGTTGCCGGGGTTGAGCATGTGCCAGTCGATGATGTTGTACACGCCGTTCTGCCCCGTCCAGTCGACCAGATTATCGACAAACGCGCGGTACTTCGCCTTGTCAGTCACGTAACCCCCTTCATCCACGTACATCGCCGACCGAAACACGTCGATACCCCAGTCGCGGGCCAGCGTCTGCACAGACGACGCGGTAAAGCAGTTGGGGAAGTACTGGAGACCGTGCGAACTCATGCCCCGCAGCTGAATCGCTTTTCCCGACTGGCTGGTCAACTGCCGGTTAACGACTTTCAACTGACCGTTGGCGGCCACCGGCGTCTGCGCCCTTACTGATACGTTGATCGCGAGTGCCACACAGGCCACCGCCATCCGGATTGTAGAGGTTCTCATGATGCATAAGAGAAAGGAAAGCGTACTTGATTTATTGATTGAACGGTAGGTAAGTACGCCCTTTTTTCGCTCATTTCCGGCCGGTATCTGATTTAATTAGGTGGTGGTCCAGTCCTGATTGTTACCGGCCTCGCACCGACTGCCGACTAAGCGTACAGACAGCGGATTCGTACGATGCCACAAGCTGAATTACCCCTCGATAAAAAGGGGATTTTTACCTTAGAAAGCTGATAAGTAGCTAGTTAGGTTTGCTGTCAATCTGTTCAAACAAACCTTTTCTAACCATGTCTCTCAATCTCAACCAACCTGGTATCAGCCAGACCGACCCCAGTTACACGGCCATTGCCGATGATCTTCAGGGTAATATCCTGACATCACACGGCCGTAATTTTACCGGACAATTGTTAGTGAAGTTCAACCCGGCGAAACGCGCCGATGTGCGCGCTCATCTGAGAAAGCTGGCCGTAACCGAACGCATTACGTCGGCAAAGCAGCAACGGGCCGACGCGGATCTGTTCAACAAGCAAAAAAAGGCCGGTAAGCAACCGACCCAGGTCTTTTTTCGGGGCGTGTATCTGACCGCGAAGGGCTACGAAGCGCTGGGCTTTAACACTGATCAGCTCGAAGCGAAAAAGTTTGATCCGCAGTTCCTGGCTGGTATGCAGGCATCGCAGGCAGATCTGCACGACCCGGCGGTGGCGGAATGGGAGGGCGGTTATCAGAACGAGGGCGACGCGCTGTTTTTGTTTGCCCACGGGGTAGAATCGACGCTGCGCGCCAAGGTGCTGGAGTTTGCGGCCTTCCTCCGCGATCAGAAGTTAGCCAAAGTACTGGCGGTCGAATACGGTAAGGGCTTTACGAACGAAGTGGGCGACCATCTGGAGCATTTCGGCTATGTCGACGGTGTAAGTCAGCCGGTGTTTTTTACGCAGGATGGGCCCAAAGACCGCACGAACTGGAACCCGATGGCACCATTGAGTCTGGTGCTGGTGCCCGACCCGATGGGAACGCCCGGCAAGTCGTTTGGCAGCTATTATGTTTTCCGCAAGCTGGAGCAGAACGTTCGGGGTTTCAAAGAGATGGAAAAAGAACTGGCCAGTGCATTGGGACTAACGGGCGACGATGCTGAGCGGGCCGGTGCGATGGTCGTTGGGCGGTTTGAGAACGGGATGCCCGTCACGATGAGTGCTACCGACAAAAAGGTGTCGTTGAAAGACAACGAAATAGGCAAGATCAACGACTTCAACTACGGTCAGCTGATTGCTGGTCACGACGATCTGAAAGGCGGGCGGTGTCCGTTTCAGGGGCATATTCGCAAAACCAACCCGCGCGGGACGGGCGGGGCCGAACCGGCAAAAGACGAACGTACGCACCTGATGGCCCGCCGGGGCATCACCTACGGCGACCGGCTGATCGAACCCAAAGACGAGCCGGATTTCGACGAAATGCCGACTGAAGATGTGGGACTGCTGTTTGCCAGTTTCCAGAGCAGCATCGGCAACCAGTTTGAGTTTACGCAGAAGAACTGGGCCAACCTGCCTGATTTCCCGTTCAGCAACCCCGACGTAACGGGCGTCGACCCGGTGATCGGGCAGTCGGCGCCGGGCGAATCCGTCAGTCATTGCTTCCCGAAACTCTGGAATGACAGTAGCCCTGAAAACATGGGACAATTCGACGGCTTTGCCGGATTCGTGACGATGAAAGGTGGCGACTATTTCTTCGCACCCTCGCTCACGTTCTTCCGAAGTTTGTAACGGATTCAGATGAATACAGCGATACGGAGGGCACACAGCGGGCAGCGAGCTTTTACTCCCTGATCGCTGTGTGCCCTCCGTATCGCTGCGTTGACACATAGTCGCCCGATGTCAACAGAGGTAGGGAGGCTGCACAGAGTACACCGAGTTTTTGCTCCGTTAGCTCCGTGATTACCTCCGTACCTCTGTGTTTAAAACCGTGGGAGTTGGGTGTTCAAAACCCTGATGAACAGTCTTGTAAATCGACTGGCAGATGGAATCGAGCGGCAGGTCGTTTTCGTCGTTGCCAAACGGACTTTCGACTTCTTCGGCCAGCACTTCCAGACTCGCCAGCACGTAGAACACAAACATCGTAAACGGCACGACCAGGTAGTGCAGGCTGAAGGTGAAGCCGATGGGTAGCGTCAGGCAGTAGCTGACGATGAATTTCTTGATAAACGAGCTGTAGGAGTAGGGGATGGGGGTTTTCTTGATGCGCTCGCAGGCCCCGCAAATTTCCATGAACGATTGCAGTTCGGGGTTCAGCACCAGCAGATGTTCCGGCCGCAGAATACCGCGCTGTTCCAGCGCATACGCCTGCCCGAACAGGGCCGACGCCAGTTGATTCGGAATGTGTTCGTCGGCTCGCAGGTCATTGAAATGCAGCAGCGGGGTATCGACAAACTCACTCGGCTGAGTCTGGTCGCGGAGGTGGTTTTTCAGCGCAAACGCGAAGTTAGGAATCACCGTCTGGAAGAACTGCCGCACGTCGGTCGCTTCGGCAGGCAGCATCTGATGCAGTTTCAGACTCAGGTTCCGGCTGTTGTTGACCAGCGATCCCCACAGCCGCCGACCTTCCCACCACCGGTCATAAGCCGTGTTGGTCCGGAATACCAGCAGGAGCGAAATCACAAAACCCAGCAGCGTATGCAGCACCGTTACGTTGCGCAGGGTCGACTCGTCGGCAAGGTGAAATACGTGCCGTTCCAGCAGCGCAACAGCGACCGAATACGCCCCGAACGCCAGGATGTAGGGAGCCAGTTTGCGGGCCGTGTCGCTGCGTTTGAGCGTGAATAAATTAAACCACTGCTTCGGTTCGTACGGAATCATGGGTAAAAACGGTTGGACTGGTGTTTGCGGGCAACGGTACTAACCCGCTGGCAGGTTGTAAAGTTAGTGGTAGCAACAATGCGGCTTTCCCCACCGGCGTTAGGTTTACAAAGGCTATCTATGCGGTTTCTCTATTTTCTGCTTATTGGCTGGCTGGTTGTCGGCGCGTGTACAACCGGTTGGGCGCAGCAACTCCCCACCACCGACCATATCTACGACCCCAACGTGCAGACGGCCCTGCTGTTTCCGCTGGTCAGTGCCAATGGTCAGAATGATGCCGCACCAGCCGTAACGCTGAATCCCCCGATTATTTCGCTCGATGAGCAAACGGTGCTGCAACTCGAATTCGACGATCTGACGGCCGATTACCGGTCGTTTCGCGCGCGGCTCGTTCACTGCAACGCCGACTGGCAGCGGTCGGTACTGAACGATATCGAGTTTACTTACGAATACAACGACAACCCGATTACCGACTATCAGGTGTCGATCAATACCAAAGTGCCCTACTATCACTACCGCTTTCCGGTGCCACGCGTGAAGCTGCCGGGCAATTATCTGCTGGTGGTGTACGACGAGCGAAACCGCAGTAACATCATCCTGACGCGCCGGTTTTCGACTTACCAGAACCGCGTCGCCGTGAGTGCGGTGGCCCGCTTTTCCGTCGATCCGGCGCGGCAGTTTCGCGATCAGCAGATCGATCTGGCTATCAGCTACAAGGGCTACCAGGTCATTTCCCCGCAGGATGATTTTCTGGTCGTGATCCGGCAAAACTACCGCGACGACCGCGAAATCCGGGGGCTGAAACCAACCAACGTGCAGGCCTTCGATCAGACGCTGCAATACAACGTCGCTGATCTGAGCAACACCATGCCCGGCGGCAACGAATACCGCTTCTTCGATACGCGCACTATCCTGTCCCGCGCCAACTACATCGACCGCATCGAGCGACCCGCCGATCGTAACATTGCCTACGTGCAGGTCGATCAGCCGCGCAGTCAGGGGCCGTACATCCAGAGCGACGACTTCAACGGGCTATTCGTGATCGATCACCGCGAAACGGGTAATGGCGACGTCAGCGCCGATTACGTCGAAACGGTGTTTACGCTCCGCGCGCCACAATTACCGGGCGATATGTACGTAAACGGGGCATTTAACTTCTGGCAGCGCAACGACCGCAACCGCATGACCTTCGACCCGGCTACCGGTACGTATCAGGCCGCGATCCTGCTCAAGCAGGGTGTGTATAACTACGACTACGCCCTGCTGACGAGTCAGACGCCCCCTGTGGTCAATGAGGCATTGGTCGAGGGCGATTTCTCCGGTACTGAAAACGACTACGAGATTTTCGTGTACCACCGCCCCCCGGCTGCCCGCGCCGATCAACTTATTGCCTATCAGCGGCTGGGTATCAACAAGCGCAAGTAGAAAAGCCGTTTAGCCTGATTCTCACCCGCCGGTAGAAGGAGCGTACTGGTCTGATTGGGAAATCGACAGATGTATGTAATTTGGTGCTGGTTAGTGCCCCGACATTGGTATGTCTGCACGGCATATTGGTCGAACGAATGCGGGGTATTGGTCGAAATAAGTTTTCGTCGTTGTGCCCGTTGCCGTTGTTTGTACCGGTCGAACAACTTCGTATAACCAAATCGATACGCCATGAAACTCAAGCTGGGTACCCTGATTCTGAATCAACGGGCTCTGGTCAAACTGTTCCTGATTTTCTTTCTTTTTGGGGTGCTGATCGGGGTGAAAATTGCCATTCGCGAGCAGGGGAAAAGTATGTCGCTAATACCGTTTATGCCGGTTTACGTGATTATTATTCCGGCGTTGTGTCGCGGTATCAAAAAAGACATCGACAGCGAACGGTTGTAGGACCGGTGCGCCGATGCGACGATCCTTCGCGTCTCAGCACGCGTCAGCAACGGACCCATCTGGGGTAACACCATTCGGCGTAATTACCATCCAGTCGATGAGACGCGAAGGAGCGCGTCTCTACAAACTACGGCTATGAACATGAAAATCGGCTCATTTATCATCAGCAAACCCGTCTGGATACGGCTCGGATTGATTGCACTTGTCGCATTTCTGATGTTCCCCTTCGATTGGCTCGACAAGTTTGTCATTTGGGTCTTGTGCATACCAATCACGCTAACGGAAATTATCAGGCAGTTTCGCATCGATAACGGTTACGACGAACCTGATGAAATCGACTAATCATTAGTCGGCTTAACTGCCTGCATTGGTCGAAGAAAACCGGGCATTAGTCGAAATAAGTTTTTGCCGCGACTGCTGGTTCGTTGTTTCGTACTAGCTTTTCGCTGCTATCCCCCTACAACACCAATTCCCACGAACCAACCTCTTTTTTACTATGAACTTACTGATCGACGGCCTGACTAAAACCTATGACAATGGGGTAAAGGCACTCAACGGGGTATCGCTGACCATTGAGCCTGGTCTGTTCGGTTTGCTGGGCCCCAACGGGGCCGGTAAATCGTCGCTCATGCGCACCATCGCCACGCTGCAACTGCCCGATCAGGGGCGGATCGTGTTGCAGGACGTCAACGGGCAGGACATCGACATACTGACGCAGCCCGACGAATTGCGCAAGATACTCGGCTACCTGCCGCAGGATTTCGGCGTGTACCCCCGCATCGATGCGGTGACCCTGCTCGACCATCTGGCCGTGCTGAAAGGTATTCACAATAGTAAGGAGCGTAAAGAAACCGTCGAAACGCTGCTCCAGCGCGTCAACCTGTGGGAAGCCCGTAAGAAAAACCTGAGCGGCTATTCGGGTGGAATGCGGCAGCGGTTCGGCATTGCGCAGGCCCTGCTGGGTAACCCCAAACTGATTATTGTCGATGAACCAACGGCCGGTCTTGACCCCGCCGAGCGCAACCGCTTTCTGAATTTGCTGGCAGGGCTGGGGCAGGAAGCCATCGTGATTCTGTCGACCCACATCGTGGAAGACGTGCAGGAGCTCTGCGCCCAGATGGCGATCATTAACAAAGGCAACGTACTGCTGTCGGGCCACCCGCTCGATGCTGTGCAGATGGTGCAGGGTGTGATCTGGAAAAAGAGCGTTAAGCCCGGCGACCTCGACCTGATGCACCGCATGTATGCCGTCATCAACGAACGCATGGTTGCTGGTCAGCCGATGGTGTATGTCTACGCGACATCGCAGCCCGAACCGGGTTTCGTCCGGGTTGAGGCCGGTCTGGAAGAGGTGTATTTCACCGAGATCACCGACGCCGAAAATCGCTACCACGCCCAGCGCGCCGTACCCATTCCCGCCCTCTAACCACCCGAAGTCATGAACTGGTTATCGATTTTTCGGTTCGAGTTTCGCTATCGGCGGAACCGCCCGGCTACGTATTTGTATTTCGTCATTCTGCTCGGTATCAGCTTTGCCGCTGTCACGACCGACATGATCCACGGGTTGTCGGGGGGAGCGATCAAGGAAAACGGCACCCGTACCGTCGCCATGCTCAGTCTGTTTCTGTACCTGATGATGGGCGTGCTGATGACGTCGGCTATCATGGGTGTGGCCGTCGTGCGCGACTTCGAGCACCGCACCGATTCGCTGTTTTTTACCAAACCCATCCGGCGCTGGGAATACCTGACGGGCCGCTACCTGGGGGCCATAACGATTCTGCTGCTGACGCTGATGGCCATTCCGCTGGGCCTGATGATCGGTGAGTGGATGCCCTGGCGCAACGCCGACCGGCTGCTGCCGTTCCGGGCCGCAACCTACTGGCAACCGTATCTGGCGCTGATCGTACCAAACGCTATCATCGTCGGGAGTATCTTCTTCGCCGTGGGGGCGCTGAGCCGCAAGATGCTGGTCGTGTTCACGCAGGGGATGGTGTTTCTGATGCTGTACCTACTGTCGGGTACGCTGATGTCGCAGATCGACCGGCGCGAAACGGCGGCTCTATTCGATATTTTCGGCCTGCGGGCGATGTCATACACGACGCAATACTGGTCGATTGCGCAGCAGAACAACCAGTTGGTTACGCTGACGGATACGCTGCTCTACAACCGGCTGATCTGGCTGGGCGTTGCGCTGGTGGTGATGGCCGCTACGTACTACTTCTTCTCCTACGAACACACGTCGGGGCCATCGGGCAAACGGCGGACCGACAAACAGCCGGTACTGAGCGCGGCTGCCCTGCGTCGGCCGCTGCCGCGCGTCAGCCGTCAGTTTGGTACGCTGGCGTGGCTGTCGAGTTTACGCTCGCAAACGGTGTTCTACGCAAAAGTTGTGCTGCACGATCTGCCATTTCTGGCCCTAAGCATCGGCGGACTGTGCATGTTTCTGTTTCAGGCGTTCGATGACGCGGGCGGCTGGTACGGTTCCCGCACGCTGCCCACAACCTACGTCATGCTGAGCAAGATGAGCATCTTCACCGGTCTGTTTCTGATGATCCTGATGGTGCTGTACGTGGGCGACCTGGTCTGGAAAGAGCGCGACGTACGCATCAGTCAGATCAGCGACGCGCTGCCCGTACCCAACTGGGTATCACTGCTGAGCAAGTACCTCGGTCTGGGGCTGGCCTTCGCCCTGATGCTGACCGTGGCTATCGGGCTGGGTGCCTTGATGCAGGTTATCAAAGGGGGGGCATCGCTGATCGAATGGCCGGTTTATTTCACAGACCTGTACGGTGGTACCTTGACGGGCCTGCTGATTTTCATGCTGCTGGGTTTCTTCGTGCATGTGCTGGTCAACAACAAGTTCGCGGGTCACGCTGTCGTCGTGCTGTTTTTTATCTCGCTGGGCCTACTTTCCTACCTGGGTATCGAGCACCGGCTGCTGATTTTCGACAGTGCCAGCATGGGTACGTATTCCGACATGAATGGGTTCGGGCACTACGTTTCCCCGTTTTCTTGGACGACGCTCTACTGGGCCGCGTTTGCCTCGCTGCTGTTTGCCGGGGCGGTAGTACTGTCGGTGCGGGGGTCGGAAGAGCTGTTCAAGCTGCGCTTACGCATTGGGCGGCATCAGCTGACCCGCCCCATCCTGACGGTGGCCCTGGCGATGCTGGTGGTATTTGTCTCGAGCGGGTCGTACATCTACTACAACACCAACGTGCTGCACGAGTACCAGAACAGTAAGAAAAACGAAGCCGAACAGGCCCGCTACGAAACGACGCTGAAGAAATTTGCCGACCTGCCACAGCCACGGATCACCGATATCAACGTGGCCGTCGAGCTGTACCCCGACGTGCGCGACTTCTCGGCGAAAGGCCGGTACTGGTTGAAAAACAAGACGACGCAGCCCATCCGGCAGATTCACCTGCAAACCTACCCCGCCGACGAAATGCAGGTAAAGCAACTGACTTTGTCGCGGCCGGGCCGCTTCGATGATCGCTACGTGCACGATTTCGACTACCGGATCTACCAGCTCGACAAACCGCTGCAACCCGGCGATAGTCTGCAACTGAATTTCGATCTGCTGTACCACACCAGTGGGTTTAAAAACGGCCGCGATAACGTCGACATCGTGCAGAACGGTACGTTTTTTACCAACCAGTATTTCCCCGGTATCGGCTACGATGAGCACTACGAACTGGGGGCCGACGACAAGCGGAAAGACAACGGGCTGAAACCGAAAGAGCGGATGCGCGCCCAGAACGACCCCATCGGCCTGCGGCAGAGCGTGATGGGCGATGATGCCGACGATGTGCGCTTCGCCATGACCATCGGCACCACGCCCGATCAGGTGGCCATTGCACCGGGCTATCTGCAAAAGGAGTGGATGGGCAAAGGTACCGATGGCAAACCGCGCCGGTTCTTCAGCTACCGGATGGACGCGCCAATGGCTAACTTCTACTCCGTCGTGTCGGCGCGGTATGCCGTGAAGAAAGAGACGTACAAGGGGGTAAATCTGGAAATCTATTACCACCCCGGCCACACCCGCAACCTCGACCGGATGATGAACGCCATGCGGGCGTCGCTGGCCTACTACCAGCAGAACTACGGTCCGTACCAGCACCGGCAGCTACGCATCATGGAGTTTCCGCGCTACCGGGGCTATGCCCAGTCGTTTGCCAACACCATTCCGTTTGGGGAAGACATGGGCTTCGTGGCCAACATCGACGACGCCAAAGATATCGACATGCCGTTTTTCGTAACGGCCCACGAAACGGCGCACCAGTGGTGGGGGCACCAGGTCTCCGAAGCCGACGTGAAAGGCGGGGCCATGCTGTCGGAATCGCTGGCTGAGTACAGTGCGCTGATGGTGATGAAGCATCACTACCCCAAAGAGCGGATGCAGGAATTCCTGGGCTACGAACTGGATTACTACCTCGGCGGTCGGCGTGGGGAGAGTAAAAAAGAGCAGCCCCTGAGTCAGACCGAGCATCAGTCGTACATCCACTACAACAAAGGGGCGCACGTGCTGTATGCCTTGCAGGATCAGATCGGCGAAGACAAACTGAATCAGGCGCTACGGACGTACCGCGACAAGTGGAATGTGTCGCAGGTAGCCAAAACGGGTATCTACCCCACTGCCGCCGACCTGACCGCCGAACTCCGGGCCGTAACACCCGATAGCCTGCGCGGGCTGCTCGATGACTGGGTCAACGCCATCACGCTCTACGAACTCAAAACGGATAAAGTCGCCGTCAAACCCGTAGGTAAGCAGTACGACGTAACGATGACCGTTTCGGCTGAAAAGGTACGCGCCGACAGTTTGGGCAATGAAACGCCCCGCCCGCTCAACGAGTGGATGTGGGTAGGGGTGTACGCGCCGAAAGCCAAGGGCAGCAACACGGAGAAGCTACTTTATTACCAGCGGCACCACATCACGAAGCCGAAACAGACGATCACCGTCCGCGTCGACCAGAAACCCGACCGCGCCGGTATCGACCCGCTGAACCTGCTTATCGACCGCCACCCCAGCGACAATGTGAAAACGATTGAGTAAGGTGGCAAAAGCCAAAACCAAAACGCCCTGTCTGGTAGTCAGACAGGGCGTTTTACGTTGTAGCCCAGACGTCTACGTCCGGTGGCCGTCAGGCCCAAAAAGCTGCCGCTTTGCGTAGTTGGCCTATCGGCCACCAGACCGGGAGGTCTGGGCTACAAAAAAGTGTCAGCTACTGAAAACTGATTTACGCGCTGTGCAGGAATTCCATAATATCGCCATCCTGCACGACGTATTCTTTGCCCTCTACCGATAGCTTACCGGCTTCGCGAACCGCTACTTCCGTTTTGAACTGCTCAAAGTCGGGGAGTTTGATTACCTGCGCCCGGATGAATTTTTTCTCAAAATCGGAGTGAATAACGCCGGCCGCCTGCGGTGCTTTCCAGCCCCGGAGAATCGTCCAGGCCCGCACTTCCTTGACACCGGCCGTGAAGTACGTAATCAGGCCCAGCAGTTTGTACGACGCCTTGATGAGTTTGCTTAGGCCCGATTCGGTCAGGCCGTATTCACCCAGAAACAGTTCACGTTCTTCCGGGTCTTCCATCTCGGCAATCTGCGACTCGATACCGGCGCTAATCACAATAACGTCGGCTCCTTCGTCTTTCACGGCCTCGCGCAGGGCATCGGAATACGCGTTGCCGTCGGGCAGCGATCCTTCATCGACGTTGGCCACGTAGATCACGGGCTTCACCGTCAGCAGCGCAATGTCGCTGATGGCTTCCAGCTCGTCGGGCGTCGCGTTGAGGGTACGGGCACTTTTCCCCGCTTCGAGGGTCGTTTTATAGCGTTTCAGAATCTCCAGTTCGGCTTTTGCTTTGGCGTCGCCCACCTGAGCCGCTTTCGCAATCCGCTGAATCTTTTTATCGACCGCTTCAAGGTCTTTCAACTGTAGCTCCGCGTCGATAATCTCCTTGTCCGATACCGGGTTGACCTTACCTTCGACGTGGACGATATTGTCATCCTCGAAGCAGCGAATGACGTGTACGATGGCGTCGACTTCCCGGATGTTGGCCAGAAACTTGTTGCCCAGCCCGGCACCCTGACTCGCGCCTTTCACCAGTCCGGCAATGTCGACAAACTCGATAATGGTCGGTACCACTTTCTGGGGTTTCACCAGTCCTTCCAGCGTATCGAGCCGTTCGTCGGGCACCGTCACGACGCCCACGTTTGGCTCTATCGTACAGAACGGGTAGTTGGCCGCTTCGGCTTTTCCGCTCGAGATTGCATTAAACAGTGTCGATTTACCCACGTTTGGCAAACCCACGATTCCACATTGTAGACCCATGCTATGAATGGGCGAAAGAGCGAAAGAGATAAAGAGCGATTACACCGGCGTCAGCCAGTCGCTCTTTCACTCTTTCAGTCTTTCGCTCTTTAATTTTTCCACAAAATTACACCTATACACGCGGACAACCGCAACGGCGTGGCGTAAAAAAAGCCGTCGATACGGTCGAGGGCTGGTGATTGTTGGCTGGGGTGTAACTGTGGTGCGTGTCTGATAGATCTCACTCCCACTTCAACTCGCTGGCGAAGTCATCGGGCTGTTCGCGGTCGCGCTGGGCAAACTGAGAAAAATCGACCTCGGGCATTAGCTCTTCCTTAACGTGGCAAAGCGTTTCCTGGAGCGCTTCCAGAAACTTGTCGAAGTCTTCCTTGTACAAAAACAATTTCTGTTTTTCGTAGGTGTAGCTTTCGCCCTGCCCCTGCCGACGACTTTCGGTAATGGTCAGGAAATAGTCGTTTGACCGCGTCGCTTTTACGTCGAAGAAGTACGTCCGCTTGCCCGCCCGTACGCGTTTTGAGTAGATTTTCTCCCGATCCCGATCCTCCACAGGTTTACTTTGATTAGCAACTTAGTGGGCCTAAAGTACGTGGAATCAGGCCATAATAAAAAAAACAGGGCTGTTTTTGTGGAAAAACAGGTACACAATTCCGCGTAGTTGTAGAGCCAGTTCTACGGTTTATTACCTAAATCCTTGGTTATAAGGCATAGTCGGCCTATCTTTGTTTTACAGGAGTTGTACTTTTTGGAGATTTCGCCCACGCAGCCATCGTTTTTCGGCAACTGGTCAGTCCGTAACCTTAACCAAAAGTCGAATGAATTTACTCGTGTCGTTGCTGCTCTTCGTAGGTGGCATTAAGTCGGCAGTCAAGCCGGCCGGACCTGCCCAGAAGGGAAAAGCAACCTATTACGCGTCGAAATTTGCGGGTCGCATGACCGCTTTTGGTGAGCGTGTCAACCTCAAAGCCTTCACGGCTGCTCACCGTTCACTCCCCCTCAATACGCTGATTGAAGTAACCAATCTGAAAACGATGAGATCGGTTATCGTGCGTGTCAATGACCGGGGGCCATTTACCAAAGGACATATTGTTGATCTGTCGCACGCAGCCGCCGAAGCAATTGGCCTGATGGGCAAAGGCGTCACCAGCGTTACGCTGCGTGTGCTCGACAAGAGCCGCGTCAACGAGCTGGTGTCGGTACTGACCATGCCCGATGTGAATCAGTCGCTGATGCAGCCTGCGCTGTAAGCCACCGTCGATTTGTAGCCCTGAATACCACGGTCGCGTCTGGCACCGTTGGTAGGATAGGTACGTGCTTTTGCGTACCTTACCTCAATGAAACAATCCCTTAATCTTGGGCAGGTTCGTGAGTTCGGCAACGTCGAATTTCTGGCCCGGCAGATGGTCGAAGGCTTCATCACGGGCCTGCACAAATCCCCGTTTCATGGGTTCTCGGTTGAATTCGCCGAACACCGGTTGTACAACACCGGCGAAACGACCCGGCATATCGACTGGAAAGTGTTTGGCAAGACGGAGAAGCTGTTTGTCAAACGCTACGAGGAGGAAACCAACCTGCGCTGCCACCTCCTGATCGATACGTCGTCGTCGATGTACTACCCCGAAGCCAACTACGGCAAGATGACGTTCAGCGTGATGGCCGCTGCCTGTCTGGCGTATATGCTCCAGCGTCAGAAAGACGCCGTCAGTCTGACGACTTTTGCCGACACGGTCGATGTACAGACGCCTACGAAGTCGACGCCCTCGCATATTCACAAGCTTTTCACGCAGCTCGACCTGCTCATGCAACAGCCGAAACCGCTACGTCGCACCTCGGCTGCGGATGTGATTCACCAACTGGCGGAGAAAATCAACAAGCGGTCACTGGTGATCATTTTCAGCGATATGTTCGAGAATGTATCGAAAAGCGACGCGCTGTTTTCTTCCCTGCAGCACCTGCGTCACAATCTGCACGAAGTACTGCTGTTCCACGTCACCGATAAGAAAACGGAAGAGGAGTTCGCGTTCGATGAGCGGCCTTATGAATTTATCGACCTCGAAACGGGAGAAAAAGTCAAGTTACAGCCGGGGCAGGTGCGGGCGTCGTATCAGCAGGCCGTAAAACAGCAGTTTCAGGAACTACGGATGCGCTGTGGACAATACAAAATCGATTTCATCGAAGCCGACATCGCGCAGGGCTTCGAGCAAATTCTGACGGCGTATCTGGTGAAGCGGACGAAAATGAAGTAATTTTCAACACGGAGGCACGGAGAGGGCCACGGAGAACATAGAGAAAAACTCTGTGACCTCCGTGGCCCTCTCCGTGCCTCCGTGTTGAAAACCTATTTCTTCGCTGATGCTTTCGCCGTGGCTATTTGCTGCTTTCTGTAGAACTGCACGAAATCTTCCAATTGTTCGGGCGGTAGCCGACGGGCGATGATTTTCTTCTGCTTGTCGAGCACGTATACGGTTGGCGTTTGCCAGACGTCGAAGCGGGTGCGGAAGTCGGTCTGGTGCTTATAGTCGTAGCCGTTGATCGCATTGCCCAGCTTAAATTCCCGAATGAATTTCTTCCATTCTTCGGGCGTCTGCTCGATCGCAATGGCAACGACTTCGACGCCTTTGCCTTTGTTGGCGTCCGTAAACTTTTTCAGGCCGGGCGCGCTCTCGCGACAGTGACCACAGTGCGGGTCATAAAAATACACGACCGTGTAATCGGCCCGGATGTTCTGGAAGTTGATGGGCCGCTTCAGGGTGTCGCTCACGACGGGTGCGGGCAGCGTTTTACCCACCAGCAGCGGCTTTAGCGTAGCGACGCGCTCACCGATGCTTTTCAGCGTCGAACTGTCCGACACGGTCATGATTCCCGTCTTGTAGTACGTCTCGAACATATGTACGAACAGCCCGTCGGTGCCCAGAATTTTGGGTCGTTCGTACTGGCTGGTGATGTAATAAATTACGTACGAAACAACGTCTTTGTTCTTGCCCGCCTGCGCCTTGCCAACTACATAGTCGGCTTCCTTGACCAGTGAGTCAGCGTTCTGGACGGTCAATTCCTTGATATAACGGTCCAGCTTGCGTTGCAGAATATTGGTACGGATAAACCGTTCGTCGGAAAAATCGTAATCGTCCCAGAAGTGCTTTTTGAAGTAGTTGAATACCCATACCGAATCGGGCCGACCGTTGGAAGCTTTGGGGGCGGTGGGCACTTCGGGTTCACTGGCAGCTTTGATAATTTTGACCGCGAATGCGTTCTTGTTCGCCGTAAAAAGCTGGTCGCGTTCGGCCTGCGCCTGCTTTTGCAGTAGAGCCATTTTTTTGTCGACGTCAGCATTGGCAGTTGCATCGCCCGCTTTCTTCTGTTTGTTCAGGACGCTGGCTTCTTCGTACAGTTTATTCAAACTCTGCTGATAGCCGTAGAACAGCTCGTTTTCTTTCGAGCCGGTGATTTTCATGTTCTTCACTACGCTACCTGTATCGGTGGCAAACGAGAAGGTCTGGTCGCTGTCGATCAGAAATTCGATGTACCCGTTTTTAGGCGTCACGAGCAGGTATAGTCCTTCCGGCAGGGGTTTGGTGCCGGTAAGTACCAGACGACCGTCGTGGTCGGTACGGGCGGTGTCTTTAGGAATATATTGCGTCGTGCCGTAGTAATGGGCCAGCACGCAGGTCGTGTCGGACACCCCACGAATTTGCCCGTTGATGGTGTAGGCTGCCCCGCCGGTTGCCGGTGCCGACTGCGCCAGCAGGCTCATGGCTGAGGCTATTGTCAGGAGTACAGTTAACAAGAGTTGGTTCATAAACGAGTGGAGCTATATCTTCATGGCTGAACAGTCAAATTTACGGGTTTTGTGCCCATCATCAGCATCGTTACAACGTCTATGCCCCCCGTAGTAGTCTATGTTTTTCTTCTTTTCTAAGACGCTCAATTACCTGCTTACCCCGGCAGGCTGGTTGTTTGCCGCGATGGTATGGGCGTTCTTTACCCGCAACCCCATCCGTCGTCGCTGGCGCATCGGGCTGGCTATCGGCCTGTTCTGGCTGCTGGGTAATTCCCTGCTGACAAACGAGCTGGCGCGGTGGTGGGAGTACCCGCCGTCGGCACTGCCCCGCCCCGACAGTACCCGCTCTGTCGCCGTCGTGCTGACGGGTGGTACGACCAACAGCCATATCGACATGGGGGATGGGCACCCGTCGCTGGGCTCGGAATCTGACCGGCTGGCCCAGGCACTGTACCTGTACAGGCGGGGTGTGGTCCGGAAAATTCTGATTAGTGGGGGCAGTGGCAGTTTACCCCTTGGCCCGTCACCCGTCACCGACGAAGGGCATGAGGGGGCTAAGTTTCTGATTCTGGCCGGGGTTCGGCCCGCCGATGTTTGGCTGGAGAATACCTCGCGAAATACGCGGCAGAATGCGCTGTTTTCCGGCCGGGTGCTGCGTCGGCAGTTCCATACGAACCGCTGTGTACTGGTCACCTCGGCCCCGCATATGCGTCGGGCGGTGAGGTGCTTTCAGAAAGCGGGGGTCGACGTGCTGCCATACCCCGGTGGTTTCCGGCAGGCTCCCCGCTCGTTTGCCGTAGGCGAGTGGCTCTTTCCCAACGAAACCGCTTTCCTCGACGGCTATCACCTGATCCGGGAAATCGTGGGCTATGTGGTGTACTGGGGAGCGGGGTATATTTAAAGAGTGAAAGAGCGAATGAGTGAAAGAGCGATTGTCCAGCACGATCGCTCTTTCACTCATTCGCTCTTTCACTCTTTATACACTGAGTATCTTCACCATGCGAAGTAAGTCTTCGCTGATGGGTTTGGGCAGGCGAATCGTGTCGCGGAAAGGCGTGTAAACGAGTTCGTTGTTGACGATACCCGCCATTACGTTTTTTTCTCCGTTCATCAGGCCTTCCAGCGCGCCCAGGCCGAGTCGGCTGGCCAGAATACGGTCGTAGGCTGTAGGGATTCCGCCCCGTTGAATGTGACCCAGCGTTGTGACGCGCATGTCGACTTTAGGTTCGACCTGCGCCCGAATTTTCTCGGCGACCTGAGTCGCGATACCAGCTTCTTCGCCTTCGGCAATGACCACGATGGACGACGATTTCTGACGGCTCCAACCTGCTTTGAGCGTTTCGACCACTTCCGAAATCGGCGTCAATACTTCGGGTACCATCACCATTTCGGCCCCGCCCGCAATACCCGACTGAATGGCGATGTAGCCTGAGTCGCGGCCCATCACTTCGATAAAGAAGATTCGGTCGTGGGAGTCGGCGGTATCGCGGATTTTGTCGATGGCTTCCAGGGCGGTATTGACCGCCGTATCGAAACCGATGGTATGGTCGGTTCCGTACAGGTCGTTGTCGATGGTGCCGGGTGCGCCAACAGTTGGGATGCCGTATTCGTCGAAGAACAGCGTCGCCCCCGTAAACGTACCGTTGCCGCCGATAGCGACCAGCCCTTCGATGCCGAACTTTTGCAGTTGTTCAGCTGCTTTGGCCCTGCCTTCCGGCGTCATGAATTCTTTACTGCGGGCTGATTTCAGGATGGTGCCTCCGCGCTGTACGATGTTGCTCACCGAGTGCGATGTCATCTGAAATATGTCCCCATTTATCATCCCGCTGTACCCCCGGCGAATCCCGAATACTTCGAGACCGTGGTAGACCGCTCCCCGGACAACTGCCCGGATGCAGGCGTTCATACCCGGTGCGTCGCCACCCGAGGTAAACACAGCTATTCGTTTCATAGGTTAAAGACTAAATTTTAGCAGAAAAAGGACAAAAAGGCGGTAAAGGGTAGGTTTCAGAGCCAAATTTATGGTCATTCTTCTGGAAAAAGCATAAGAGCCCTACTTATCACTCCTTTTCCGCAAAAATTTAAAAAATTCGTAATGACCACACCGTATTCGGGCGTTTGTCTCAGTCTGAAGAGCTGTCTGCCCGAACCAGATCTGCCAGCTCCACATAGGCCGTTTTTACCTGCTGTTGTAACCCGGCTGCTACCCGCCCGGCCACCTGTTTCCCGGCAACAACCCATTCGGGCGTCAGGTTAGCGAGGAAAGCAGCCACCGCCGGGTCGATGGGTTGGCTGATATCGACCAGGGAAGCGGCCGGTTGTAGCAGCACGTAGCTATCACTGTCGGGGCTGCCGCAGAACAGGACGGGCGAACCGGAACCCACCGCGCTCATCGCTTTCGATGGCACGGCGATGTGTGTCCATTCGGGCAGCAGGCTCACCAGCTGGACGTCGAGATAATGCAACTGACTGCGTGGGATGTTGGGTAACCGGATGATTCCGGCTTTGCCATTGGCCGCTTGTAGTACCTGTTCGGCCTTGGTGCCATACAGCGCAAGTACCAGCCGGAAGCGGGTCGGGTCGAGGTGGCGGATGATGCTTTCCAGAAAACCCGCCGAGTGCGCCTGCCCGACGTTACCCGCGTAGCCGAGGTAAATCAGCCCGTCGGTTGGGTTGCGCCAGGGCGGGCAGATGGGGTCGCGTTCCTGATGCATCAGCACGCCACAGGGCAGAATTGTAGTCGGAATCGCTTTGCCGTACTGCTGTCGGACGTGCTCGGCCTGCCGGGGGCCCAGCGCGATCAGGTGCTGTGGTGCGTTGCGGTACGTCTGCCGAATGACCCATTTGTACAGCGCATTCGTCGGGCTGACCTTACCTTCAGCCGCGAAGCCTTCGGGAAACAGATCCATCGACCAGAGCCAGTAGGGCGTGCGCCAGAGCAGCAGCGACGCCCAGAACGGCAGCATCGGCGGACTCGTCATAATCAGCAGCGGCCCCCGCCGGACTTTCAGGGCCCGGCGGATGAGCAGAAAGCCGTCGAGCAGGCCCGCGATGAGTTTGAGCAGGCCGTTCTTCCCCGCATACACCGTTTTGACGCCGTGCGTTTCGCCCACCGGCTGCCGGATCGCTCCCCCGCCGTCATAGGTGCGCTCGATATGCACGACCACAACGTCGATGCCGTGCCGGTCGATCAGATACCGCGCCAAATCCCAGGCCGACTCCCCGGTAATGCCCGGATTCGGCGGATAGTGACGATTGACGATGGTGAGGGAGGGCATAATTTAAAGAGCGAAAGAGTGAAAGAGTGAAAGAGCGATGGCGCCGGACGGTCGCTCTTTCACTCTTTCACTCTTTCGCTCTTTAAGTAAAGGTCTACATACTGCCTTACCACTACCCCCTCCGCATAGTACGTTTCGGCGAAGTGGCGGGCGTTCTGGCGCAGGGTGATCGGGTTTTGGTGCGTGAGCAGCCGGGTGATGGCGTCGGTGAGGTCAGTGGTGTCGGCAACGTTTGCGAGGTAACCGGTTTGGCCGGGGACGATCATTTCGGGGATGCCGCCGGTGCGAAATCCGACAACGGGCGTACCGCAGGCGAGGGCCTCCATGATCGTGTTGGGCAGGTTGTCTTCCAGCGACGGCACAATCAGCGCGTCGGCGGCATTGTAAGCGGCCACGATGTCGTCGGTGTCGCGCAGAATACCCAGATGGCGCACCATGTACGGAATTTCGTTGAACAGATACGTTTTGCCTTTGCCGAACACCAGCAGCTCAAGCGATAGCTCCGGGTGAGTCTGCTTCACCAGTTGCAGGGCGTCGGCCAGGTAACGAAAGCCTTTCCGCTCGTCGGTGACGCTGGCACTGCCAAACAGAATCCGCTTCGTTGTTGTGTCGGGCAGGTCGAGCCGGGTGTTGGCGTCGGCGCGGTCGACGGGGCAGAACAGGGCCTGATCGATGGTGTTGGGAATGACCGTCATGGGCGCATCGCGCAGCAGCGTACTTCGGCGCAGGTCGTCGCCCAGCCACTGACTCGGCGGTACAAAATGCGGTACATGCTGCGCAAACAGGCTTTTCTTCTGTTCGAACAGCCGGTACGACAGGTCGCGGTCGCCCGGTTTTTTCAGGTACGGGCAGTTATAGCAATGCGTCTGGTAGTGCGGGCAGGTGCGGCTGTAATGACAACCGCCTGTAAACGCCCACTGATCGTGAATGGTCCAGACGACGGGTTTGCCGAGCGCGAACAATGCCCGAAGCCCGGCTATCGACAGAAAACCGAAGTTGATCCAGTGCAGATGCAGCACGTCGGCCTGTTGAATGGCGGGATGAAAGGTCAGGTTCGCGCCAAATGCGGCCGGAGAAAAGCCGAACCGCACCGCCGGACTTCGTTCGTAAGGCAGAAAATACAGCCGTTCGGCCACGAACCGCCCGAACGCCGTTTGTTCGGCCAGAAAATTATTCGCCAGATAAAGCACCCCGTCTTCCGGCTGATGCCGTTCGAGCCGGTTCGGGATACCCACCAGCAGCGTCGACGCGACACCCTGCGCCAGCATGGCCCGGTGCAGGCGCGTGGCCGCCACGCCCGCCCCCCCCGACAGGTGGTAGGTGCTCAGGTGGACGACGTTCACGGGCGGTACGCAAAGATGTTAAGCTGTAAATCCATGATGTCGTTGCCCCGGTACCGGTGGTTGACCAGCGGCCTCACCCGCCCCTGATTGCTATCGACGTAATACCGAAAACCGGCCGTTTCGAGCACCTGAATGACCGCTCCGAGCGTCTGCGGATGGCCGATGTAGGCGTGAAATTCGACGAACAGGTTCTGCACGTGGGTCAGCGCATCGCGGCAGTCGGTCAGCACGGCGGTTTCGGCCCCTTCGATGTCGATCTTGAGCATGTCGATACGGGGTTCGCGCAGCAGGTAGTCGCGCAACCGCACCGACGGAACGCGCCGACGCCCCATGTCCGAAAACATCGACGCGGCATCAGCCTCCCCCGTTCCAAAGTCTAGCCCGTTTTCGTCGGTCCAGACGGCTTTGTTGATGATCTCAATGTCAGGGATGTTGTTGTCGCGCAGGTTTTTCGCCAGCACCTCGCCGATGGCTGGGTCAGCTTCAAAGGCCAGAATCCGGGCGGTGGGGTAGGTCTGCCGGAAATAGGCCAGGCTGGTGCCGATGTTGGCCCCACAGTCGAGAATGACCGGGTGCGCGGCCGTGGTGTCGAACCGGTACGATTCGTCGGCGAAGATTTCCTTGAACTGCCAGACAAACGACAGGGCATCGGGCACCTGAAAGCGGTAATTGATAAACGGAATCGGCCCCGACTGATGGCGCGGCCGCCCGGCGTAGCGGAAAAACAACCACAGCAGCCGCCGGCCGTTCGGCGTCTGCACCGCCCGGTAGAGGTTCGTAAACAGGTATTTAAAGAGCCACATGAATTGGTTTGTGGTTTGTGGTTTGTAGTTAGCTGACGCTGGAAGAACCAAGACAACAAATCCCGGCGGGGAACCGCACAAACTACAAACTCGTCATAAAAACGAAAAGCCGATGCCCGCGCCGGGGTACCAGTGGTCTTTCGGCACTTCGGGGTAATAGATAAACTTACGACCGACGTCCAGCGAGAGCTGCGCTAACGAACTGGCTACGTGCGCGTTGTCGCTGAGCAGTACCCCGGTGGGCGTTAGTTTCGGTAATACGACTTTGTATTCTTCTAGCTCGTAAGTGGCTGAGTGATCGCTGTCGTTGATGAACAGGTCGATGGGCTGGTCGAAGGCTTTCAGACTCGTGATCGAATCGCCATACAGCACCTCCCCAACCTCCTTATAGATGCCATCGAGCAGGTAGCCCGCTTTGGGGGCGATGTCGGTGCCGTAGTAGCGCCCCGGCGATCCTTCGGCCCGATTCCGCAGCAGTGCCGAGCAAAGCAGTACCGCGCCCAGCCCCTTGTCGACGCCCGTTTCGATCACAACGCCCGGCTTCATGATTCGCACCAGGGCGTACCAGCCCAGCCGCCGGCCGAACTCCACACGCAGGTCGGCCACGCGCCGATACGACGACGACCGGGTTTTTTCCAGCACGTAGTCGCGCAGGGCGTCGTCGGTCTGCACTTCGCGGAAATAGCCCTGTACCGTTTTGGGCGACACCCCCGACACCACCGCGACGGTATGAGCCAGATAAAGCAGGCTGTCGTCGGTGAGGGCGTAGGTGTAGTTGGTATCTTCCTTCGAGTCGAGGCTCCAGCGCAGAATTTGCCCGTAGCGGTAGTTGTAGGCGCGGGTAGCCTGCCGAAGCTTGGGCAGGTAGTTGACTACCCGCGACTTGCGAATTTTATACAGCCGGTCGAGACCGAACAGATTGATGAGTAGTTGGCGCATATGTAGAAATACCCTCACCCCCGGCCCCTCTCCCAAAACGGTAGAGGGGGGCAAAACTCTCAAAACTCTCCCCTCTCCTGTTTTGGGAGAGGGGCCGGGGGTGAGGGTACCCCGCAAAGATAACCGTTCTCAGCGAACCCGGCGGATGCGTTGCCAGGCAGTTGCGGCCATACTGGTTGCGTCGGGCGATAGATTCAGGCCAATGACGCCCCCGACGAACAGGCCGGTTATCAGGGCTGACCGGATGGCCATGTCGAGCAGTGTTTGCCAGATCGGAACGGTTGGGGCGGGGTAGGGGAGTTGCACAGCAACCCACCAGACGGCTAGTCCCAGCGCGATAACGGCTCCGTTGCGCCAGGTAAACGGCTGCATCTGAAAGGCAAAACCGACAAACAGCGTCCGGGCGAGGTTGAACAGACCCGTCGCCAGTGCTGCACCGACAGCTGCCCCCGTAATGCCGTAGCGTGGAATAAGCCAGCCATTGACGGCGATGGTGATAAAGATCAGGGCAACGAAAAACAGCGAATCGTAGGCGTAGTAGCGCGAGGTCGACAGAATCATGCCGTTGACGCCCGTTGCCATGTCGAGCAATTTGCCCAGCCCCAGCCAGAGAATGACGTAGTAACCGGCGTCGTAGCCGGCGGGCAGGAACCGAAACAGCCCCGGCAGGTTGGCCGCCACACCTACGAATACCAGACAACCCGCGACCAGTTGGTTCAGGCAGCTTTTGCGGTAAATCATCCGGATATTGGCGAGGTCGTTAGTTTTCCACGAGTCGGCGATGAGCGCGCCCGACACTTTGTAGAGCGCCGTGGCCGGTACGGCGATGACCACCGCGAAGTACGACGCCGTGCCGTAAATGCCCGTGTCGTCCAGCCCCAGCTTGTTGGAAATCATTACTTTATCAATCGCCAGAATAACCTGCGACGATAGGGCCGTGGCCAGACTTAACGCCGAATAGCGGATGATGTCGGCGCGTAGCTGCGCGGTAACGGAGATAAATCGGCGGCTGAGAAAAAAGGCGTCGTCGCGGATCACGGTCGCGATCATCAGTACCGTCGCCAACAGAAAAGCCGTGAGCCAGACGGTCAGAAATTGCCCGAACGTGACCCAGCCCAGCCAGTACAGCACGCCCGACAGCAGAATCAGAATACGCAGCACAAACTGTTGCAGCAGCGTACCCGTAACGGGGTCGTAAAGCAGCCGGGCGTAATTGTCGAATACCGAAAAAACCAGCGTAAACAGCGTCAGCGGGATGAGCAGGTAGTAGTAACGGACGAACAGGGGGGAGGTCGCACCGTAATAGTCGAGCACCAGCGGACGCGCCAGCCACAGCCCCAGTACACTCAGGCCAAACCCGGCCAGCATCACCAGCAGACTGATCAGCAGGTAGCCGTTGTGCTGCCGGTCGGTGTCGCGGAAATACGTGAAATAGCGGCCACCGGCACTATTCAGCCCCAGCGTACTCGCCTGCGTCAGCACCTGCGCCAGCGACACCAGTAGCGTCAGTAACCCGATTTCGGCTTTGCTGAACAGGTATGGAAAAAACAGACCCTGCGTCAGGAAGCCCACTGCCACGCCCGCATACGTGTACACCGAACTCTGTATGGTCTGCCGTTTGATGATACCCATGGGTTAAAGAGCGAAAGAGCGAAAGAGTGAAAGAGTGAATACCTTCCGGCACAACCGCTCTTTCACTCTTTCACTCTTTCGCTCTTTATCATCTCCCACGCCAGCGCCGTACCTGCCGGGATATCCTGCGTGGCGGTGCTGCCCAGAACGGTGTCGTAGTAGCGGGTGTGCAGGCCGTTGGCGGGGCGGATGCTGCGGACGGTGTCGGGGGTGAACGGGTCGCCCGCTTTCATGTCGCGCACGACGTAGAGCGACCGTTTGAATTGCAGACTTTTGCACTCTTTGGGCGTCAGCGTATAGCTGACGTGACCCAGCGCCAGCTTTGCCCGTTCGGTTTCCACGACGAGGGCTTTCAGTTCGTCGGGTTCGAGCGAAAAGGCGGAATCGACCCCACCGTCGGCACGGCGCAGGGTAACGTGTTTTTCCAGCACCACCGCGCCCAGTGCCACGGCTGCTACGGCCGCGCCAATGCCCATCGTGTGATCTGACAGGCCCACCGGCACGTCGAACAGCGTGCTCATATGCGGGATGGTAAGCAGGTTGGTGCTTTCGGGCGTAGCCGGGTAGGTGCTCGTGCATTTCAGCAGGACCAATTCCGTACAGCCGTGTTCGCGCAATACCCGCACGGATTCCTCCAGATCGGCTACTGACGCAACGCCCGTACTCATAATCACCGGTTTACCCGTCTGCGCGACCCGCTTGAGCAAAATATGATCGGTGTTTTCAAACGACGCGATCTTGTACAGCGGCACATCGAGCGACTCCAGAAAATCGACGGCGGTGATGTCGAAGGGTGAGCTGAACGGAATCAGCCCCCGCTTCCGGGCGTGTTCAAAAATAGGTTTGTGCCACTCCCAGGGTGTGTAGGCGTCCTGATAGAGTTTGTACAGGTTTTTATCGGCCCACAGCGATTTGTCGTCGCGGATGTAGAATTCCTCGGAACCCCCGTTGAACGTAATCGTGTCGGGTGTGTAGGTCTGTAGCTTGAGTGCCTGCGCACCGGTATCGGCCACGGCATCGACAATTTCGAGTGCCCGGTCGAGTGATTGATTGTGGTTTCCCGACATTTCCGCAATCACAAACGGCCGGGAACCGGGGCTAATCGTATGGTGAGCAACCTGAATGGGTTGTGTTCGGCTCATCGGAAGAAGGCTAAAAAAATTCCGTACAAACTAAAATGGGTCAACGTCCCGACTCGCCCGAAAGGTTTCAGCGGTTCAGTCTGAGCGGGAGCGGTGGCCTTGACAGGGCTTATTTCTTCAGGTTGGCAATTTCCTGTTGCAGTTGTTTTATCAGCTCCCCCTGTTGTCTGAGCAACTGCTGCTGCTCCTTGATTGCTTCAGTGAGCAATGGAATAACGCCGTTATAATTAAGAAATTTAACGCCTTCGGCATTCTGGGATACGGCTTCGGGGAGAACCGATTCGACTTCCTGCGCCAGAAAGCCAACGTCGCGCGGAGCCCGCCGACCTTTCCAGTCGTAAAAATATCCGTTCAGGCTGCTGATTTTCTGAAGTGCGCCGGTCATCCGGGTTACGTTTGTCTTGGTACGTTCGTCCGACATCAGCCGCATCGTGCCGTACAGGGCGAGTTTTGCGCCGTCTACAGGTGGGCCGCCCATGCCCACGCCGGTTCCGTCGTCGGCAAGCTGACTGGTCGACAACGTGCCGTCAGCACTGAGTTTGGGGATTGCATTTGCCGTCGCCGTCCCACTCAGTGAGGTCAGTTTGGTATTCGCAGGTAGTTCATACCGGCTTAAACTACCAGCCGCATCAGCCATCAGTACGCTGTTCGCGGAACTGGCTGGTAAACCGCTAAACCGAACGGAGCCCGTCGTGTGCAGTTGTGCCTGCGGGGTGGGGGTGCCAATACCGATGTTGCCGTTGGCCAGCATTTGCATGTAGACGGTCGTGTAGTTACGCCAGGCAAACAGCGGTCGGTTCTGAATGGCAGCCCCCCCGGTTGTGAGCGTATTATCGGTATGCTTCCGGGCGTCGAACAACATCATGGGCCAGTTTCCCATATCACCGGCGTAGTTGGTCATGCCAGCCATCGTCAGGGTGGAGGCCGTGGTCAGACCCTCGTTGTAACCAAGTAAAACAGGGTTAAAATTATTAGTGAACGTGCCGTTTCTGAACCCAACAAAGTCGGCGGGGGAGTGCGTAGTGCTTACCCGCAGGAGTTCGTTGAACGTGTTGGCATTCGGGTTGCCTTTTGAAATCGATACGCGGGCGCTCACGCTGGCTGGCAGGGTAATCTGGGTTTCGTCGCCGTTGTCTACCCACAAGTCGGGCGATGGGTCCTGGCAAAAGGCCACAAACGGAGCAGCTACCAGGAGAAGGAGAAGTACGCGCATACGTTAGTAAATAGAGTGGTGTATGAACTGATAAGTAGAAACCCGGCTGTGTAGAATAGTGTATTCAGGGCATAAAACTATACACCAAACCAGCCGATCCGTTCTGATTTAACTGGTGCAGGAACGCGAAACCCGCCCGCTCGAAGGCCCGCACCGATGCCCGGTTGTCGGGCTTGATACAGGCATGAATCGTAACGGCACCCCACTGTTCACGGCAGGCTACGCACCCCTGCCGGATCAGCTGACTCGCCAGCCCCTGCCCCCGAAACCGGGCATCAATAGACAGGCCAATGATGATTTCGTCGGGCATATCGGCTTCGGCTTTTCGCTCAAACCGCACCTGCCCGACGGGTGTGTCCGCTTCATTTTTGAACACGAACAGCAGCGCGTCGGCGTCGATGAGTTTGCGCGTAAACCAGTCGGCGTGCGTTTCGGCCGAAATCGGATTGCTGTTGAACGATTGCTGGCGCGTATCCGGGTCATTGGCCCAGTTGAAGTACAGGGCCGAATCGTCAGGCCGGGCGGGGCGGTGTGTGAGGATCATGGGGGATGGTGTTTTTCTGTCTTCGACAGTTTCTAGCTGTCGAGCCGCGATAGCGGCTAATCAGACTGTCTTATTTTAGCCTGACGGCCCGACAGCAAGGATGCTGTCGGAGACAATCAAGTAAATAACGCCCGGAACCGCTCCGGGGATTTACCGTCGAAGTAACGACGCTGATTGGCCAGTGACACGTCGACCTGTTCGGGCGAAAACTGCATCGACTGAATGGCCAGTTTCAGCATTGTTTCCAGCGAAATCGACGGGTCCAGTTGGCTGAGCAGGTGAGGAAAATGAACGGATAGCGCGAGTTTCTCGTCGCTCAGGAACCGGGCAATACGGTCCTGATTGTCGGCGGTCAGAATACCGATCAGCGGGCGGTTGACGGCGCAGACTTCATAGGCAATCGTGCTACAGGCGGTAATGGCTAAACTGCACTGCTCAAGTTCCGTCACCATCTCGTCAGCACTCAGATTCTCCAGAACTGTTAGATTGGGCATACTGGCCTGCATAGCGTCGATTGTTGGCCGATGCGCGTACAGCGGTCCCAGTACGAGCCGAACGGCCTGTTTCGAATCGAGTTGCTGAATGGCCTGTACTACCGATAGGGAATAATTGGTCGGGTCAGCCCCGCCGAGACTAACGAAGTACGGACCATCGGCCGGTGTTGGCCCAAAGCCGTCGGGTTTCAGAAACGGTGGTCGCAGCAACGCGTAGTGCGGCCCCAGACAGAACGTAGTGTTCGGATCAGCGTCGTAATCAGCCGGAGAAACGCCCCCCGCGTGGTTGATAATCACGTCGGCTATCTGATGCCCGTTCAACAGATCATCGATAAACAGCAACCGTTTCGCCCGCGCTTTTACTGACTGCTGAAACGCGCTGTCGAACGAATACCCATCCAGCACAACCTGATCGTCGGCGTTGATGAGGGCCAGAAAATCAGCTTCCGCGCTGGCTTTATTCAACTCAATTATCCGTAAACCGGCCTGTTCGAGCAGGGCATATACTACCGGCTCCGGTTCGGTAATGGCCATGTATAGCTCGACCGCCGGACCCAGCATATTGGCCAGTGCGAGGCAGCGCATGACGTGGCCCATTCCAATCTGAGAACTAGCGTCGGCGCGGAAAATGATGCGGTTCATAAGGGATGTGATTGTAGCCCAGACCGGCCACCGCGTGGGTCTACGTCTGGAGGCCGTCAGGCCAACTATATCAGGCGGCAGCTTTGTTGGCCGCTATCGCAGCCTCCAGACGTAGACGTCTGGGCTACAGGCTGTGCATTAATTTATACTTGAACTCGGCGATTTGCCAGTCGGCTTCGGTGTCGATGTCATGGGCGTGGAGTTCGGGAATTTCCAGACCGCCGGAATTGTCAGTGATGAGCTTGCCGGTTGTCTGAAACACGTCGGGGCGGAACACGTAGAACTGCCCGGCGTCGTGGTAGGTGGGTTCGAGGTCCTGCGACCGGGTCAGCGCGTAGTCGGGATTGAGCCAGGCTACGCGGTCGTCGCGGAGCGTAATGGCCCGCTGCACGGCAAAGCTGAACCGCTGCACCGGATACACCGTGTCGAACTGCCGGTCGGTCAGCAGGGCGACGGCCCGGTTGAGCAGGTCGGCGGTGACAAACGGAGCCGTCGGGTACAGGCAACATGCCAGATCAAACGACTGCCCAACCTGCGCGTACTGATCCAGCACCTCCGTCAGCACGACGGCGGTTGTCGCGTAGTCGTCGGCGGTCTGCGCGTGTCGGTGGAACGGGACCGACGCGCCATACTGCCGGGCGATGTCGGCAATTTCGTCGTCGTCGGTCGATACCATCACCTCATCGAACAGGCCCGACTGCTTGGCCGCGTCGATGCCGTACGCCAGAATGGGCCGACCCAGAAACGGCCGGATGTTCTTGCGGGGGATGCGTTTGCTGCCGCCCCGCGCCGTGATGATAGCGATGGCTGTCATTACGATTTACGCAACAGATACATGACGTCCTGATTGCCGCTCTCTGCCTGATTTACGTAGGGGTACAGCGTCTGTTTTTCCAGCGTTAGTTCCGGGGATTGCTGCTGAAACAGCGCGGCATAGTCGGCTTTCCACAGAAACCCTTCGTTGCCCCGGTAGGGTACGCTCGTCAGCGACGGGCTGTAGTATTCAAAGCCCCAGATGTAGCGTCGGCTACACCGGACCATTTCGCCCATGATGCGGGGCAGGTCGTCGGGGGCGATGTGAATCAGAACGCCGTTGGTACACACCAGATCGAAGAAGCCGTCGCGGAAGGGCAACTCAAACCCCGACCCCTGCATGATGTTGATGTACTGCGTCTGCTGCTTGGCTTTCTCGACCGCGTAGGGCTGCAACTCGACGCCGTACAGGTTGGTAAAGCCCATGTCCTGCAAGCCGCGCAACTGCATGCCTGTGTTGCAGCCGACTTCCAGAATGCGGGCGTCGCGGGGCAGATCGGCCAGAAAAGCCGCGTTCATTTCGGTCTTGGTCAGCCCCCAGTTTTGCCGGTAGAAATCGTCCCACTCGGCACGGTCGCGGGTGTTGCGGTCGGTATAGCTCTGGCCGAAGTCACCGGCCCAGAATTGTTCCTGTTGGGTCATGGAGAAGAAGTTTGTGGTTTGTAGTTTGTGGTTTGTGGTTTGTGGTTTGCCTGGCGGTAGCTAACCACAAACCACAAACTACAAACCTGATAAAAACGCCTGCACCGACTCGATCACGTGGGCTTGCTCGTCGGGGGTGAGGGTGGGGAACATGGGTAGGCTCAGGCAGCGGGCATAGTACCGTTCGGCGTGGGGGAAGTCGCCGGGCTTCCAGCCAAACTGCCGGTAGTAGGGCATCAGATGCACCGGGATGTAATGCACCTGCGCCATGATGTTGCGGCTTCGCAGAAAATCGTACAGTTCTTTCCGGTTGTCGGTCTGTACCACGTAGAGGTGGTACGCGTGACCTACGGTGGCTGGTGGCACGATCAGGTCGAGACCGGGCGTGTCGGCAAATGCGTCGTCGTAGCGCCGGGCAATGGTGGTTCGCTCGGCAAACATCGTATCGGCCCGGCCCAGCTGACTTAGGCCCAGCGCGGCCTGAAAATCGGTCAGCCGGTAGTTGTAGCCCAGTTCCTGCATCTCCATGTACCAGCCCCCGCGCTCCGGTTCGCCCGGATACGGGTCGGTAAAATCGCCGGGTTTGTTGGTGATGCCGTGGGTACGCAGCCGGAGCAGGTGATCGTACAGCGGTTTGCTGGCGGTCGTAATCATGCCCCCTTCACCGGCCGCGATGTGCTTGACGGGGTGGAAGCTGAAAATCGCCAGATCGGCTAGTGACCCGTCGCCACAGCGGTGCGTCTGCCCGGCCGCGTCGGTGAAATAGCCCCCCGGCGCGTGGCAACTGTCTTCGATGAGCCACAGCCCATGCTCGTCGGCCAGTTGGCGGAACTGATCCATCGGCACGGGGTAACCCGCGAAGTCGACCGGGATGATACCAGAGAAATAACCCGCCGGATGCTGCTCAATCAACGCCCGCACTGAGTCAATGGAGAGTAGGGCGGTAGCGGGGTCGATGTCGGCAAAGTGGACTTCCCCCCCGCAGTAGCGCACGCAGTTGGCCGAGGCCGAAAACGTAATCGGCGTGGTGATGACGCGCGTGCCCGGCCCGACGCCGAGGGCCATGCAGCACAGGTGCAGCGCGGCCGTCCCGTTGGCAACGGCGACCGCGTACGGCGCGTCGACGTACTGTGCAAAGGCGGCTTCAAACTGCCCGATGGTCGGGCCCTGCGTCAGAAACGGCCCCCGCAGCACGGCATTGACGGCGTCGATATCGTCGTCCGTGATGTGCTGCCGACCGTAGGGAATTGGTTTATCAGGCATTGGCGGTTCGGGTTTCCACCCAGGAAATAATCGTTTCGGTCCATCGTAGAGACGCGAACGGTCCGGTGTCCCGGCCTTTTGCGTCTCAGCATCCGGATGGTGTTGCCACCGGATGGCTCTACCCCCGGACAACTGTTGCTGACGCGTGCTGAGACGCAACGTATTGCGTCTCTACAATAAAACTACACCGCGAAAGCAGGGTCGACGTGCTGGCGGATCTGGTCGCGGAGCTGTTCGACGGTTAGCCACTCGGTGTTGGTGCCGGAGTTGTATTTGAAGCCCATCTCGACCTGACGACCGTTGAAGGCGTTCATGTACTCGTCGGTGCTCCAGATTGGCGTTGAGGGCGTGATGACGTAGTATTTGTCCGTTTCGATGGTGTTGAGCGCGTCGGTTTCGGTAATCATTTCCTCGTGCAGCTTCTCGCCCGGCCGGATGCCCACCAGCGTTTGTTCGCAGTTGGGGCCAATAGCTTCCGCCACGTCGGTGATGCGGTACGACGGGATTTTGGGTACGTAAATCTCCCCGCCCCACGCGTGTTCCAGTGCGTACAGTACCATGTCGACGCCTTCTTCGAGCGAGATGTTAAAGCGGGTCATATCGGGGTGGGTGATGGGCAGGACGCCGTCTTTGCGCTTGTCCAGAAAGAACGGCACCACCGACCCCCGCGAACCGATGACGTTGCCGTAGCGCACGACCGAAAAGCGTAGATCACGGCTGCCTTTCATGTTGTTGGCGGCCACAAACAGCTTGTCGGAACAGAGTTTGGTGGCTCCGTAGAGGTTGATCGGCGCAGCGGCTTTATCGGTCGACAGAGCCACAACACGCTGTACGCCGTTGTCCATAGCCGCGTTGATGACGTTCTCCGCCCCGAATACGTTGGTTTTGATACATTCCATCGGGTTGTATTCTGCCGCCGGAACCTGCTTGAGCGCTGCCGCGTGGATGATGACATCGATACCCTCGCAGGCCCGCCGGAGTCGGTCCGCGTCGCGGACGTCGCCGATGAAAAAGCGGATCGACTTGTATTTACTCTGCGGATAATACTGGCTCATCTCGAATTGCTTCAACTCGTCGCGGGAGTAAATCACCAGTCGTTTCAGGTTCGGGTACCGCTGGTACACCATCTCGACGAACTTCTTGCCGAACGAGCCGGTGCCGCCCGTAATCAGAATGGATTTATTAGTCAAATCAAGCATAAACGAAGGAACGAATTAAACCGGCTGATTCTGTGATTCAGGGCCGGGAGCCGTGGTGTTGACGGCCGTTGACGGTTGGGAAATAACGACGCGGGGAAAGGCGTCGATGTAGCTTTTTACGCTGGCGTTCAGCACCTGCACACCCCGGTAACGGGCGTAGTCGCGCAGGCGTTCGTAGCCGCGAAAGACTTTGTGCAGTGACAGAAACTGCGACGCCATCGACCAGGTTTGCTGCTGACTGGCGTCGGAATACACCGGTACGTGGGCGACTTTACTGGCGTCTTCGTAAAAGTGGGTCTGCTGCATCAATAGCTGATTCTGGTCGCTGACGCGGATTTGCTCGTGCCAGGAGGTGTCAGCCCCGAACAGATAGATGGTGTCGAATCGGCGGTTAATCATCAGGGCTAGTGTGGCGATAATCACGTTCTGCGACTGCATCATACCGAAGCCGTTGGCGCAGAGCCGGTAGGTGAGCCACCGGAAGCCGTCGACTACGGTGTAGTTGAACTGCGTAACGTCGATGTGCGGATTCTTCCCGGCCAGCAGGCGCAGCAGGTACGACCCTTTGGCAAACTGCGGCACGTACAGCGTCATCGGCCAGTCGACCTGTTCGACAAAGGCCGTTACGGTCTGCCGGATGTCGCCCCGCTCGTCGGGACCACCCTGATACGTGAAGTAAGCCGGATCGAACAGGACGTAGTTTTGCGGCTTTAGTTGCGCAAAAACGGGCGAGTGGGCGAAGTTGTTGACGCAGACGAGTTCGGTCTGGCGCAGAAAATCAGTGTGCAGAGCGAGCGACTGGTTGAGCGACGGGCCGTTACCCAGCACCGAGCAGACGGGTCGGCGCGGGGCGGGCAGGTGGGTGCGATGCTGAAGCCGGACAGCCACTTTGAGCAGCGACAGCAGCGATGCCAGCAGGGCAACTACCCATTGATTTACTGCCTTGAATCCGCGCTCGATCATGTTACTGCCCACCAGATACGCGGGCTTTTTCGACAAAAGTAGCGAAAAAACGGCAGGACTACCCCCCGTTGGCGGGCAGTTCAAAGGGCACGTTCGAAGACGGTCTTGGCCGAGGTTTGTGCCCCCAGATTGCGCTTGAACTGCAGCAGGCTGGACTTGGGCGTGCGGTCGCCGTTGAGCGAAACCCCCAGGTCCAGCAGGCCGATTCGCTGCTGCTGACAGTATTGCCAAAGCCCGTCGATCAGCAGTACCATCGGGCTATACGCGTCGTAAGCCGGGTCGGAAACGGGCAGGAAATAGTAGAGAATGTCGGGGCTAATGCGTACCGTGATCGCCAGCGCAATCAGTTGGTCGGCATCCCAGACGCCAACAACAGGAAAGCGGTCGGGGAAGGTTTGGATAAGCTGGCTGAGCCGGTCAGGCTCGATGGTCAGCGTATGGCTGCGCTGCTGACGTACCCGGCAAATGAAGGCGGTGATAAGACTTAGATCGGGGGATGACCCGTGTGTAAACCGAAACCCGGCGACCCGGCATTTACGAAGACGACGCTGTTCGGCCGGGTTGATGCGCTGCTCAAACGGCTGACCTGTAATCGTCAGATGCGAATTCTCGTACGTGGCGGCCGTCCTGAAACCGTGCTCGTGAAGCTGATGAGAAAGTCGGTGGGCCTGGTCGGGCGCGTAACAGTCGGGGTGGTTGACGAGCCTTAGCGAGGTTGCTCCCGCAGCTTTCGCCGAGTCGATAAGGTGCCGAATCAGGCTGGACAGCGCGGCATCGGGCAGGCCCGGTGCACATTCAACGGAACCAAACGGGGCTGCGAGTGGGCTGACGGCCTGTTGCCCACGCCGGAAAAACGCACATCGCCCATCGACCAGTCCGGTTACGGTATTGACCGCTACGAGCTGATGCCATGAGCCGCCCTGTTGCTGAAGATGGGCCGGTTCGTTGAAAAAAAAGCCCGGCTGACCGAACGGCGGCAGGTTGGGTAAAACGGTGTTGTGGTAAGACTGGATAACGTAGGCCGGCATGGTAAAAACGGGTCATTTCGACTCCGTACGTAATCGGTTTGCTGCAACGATCAGGCCGTATTTTAGCGATTTATACCATAGCCTGGACCGGTCCGGGCTACGTTTCTTCCGGCTGCTTTTCAGTCTCGAAAGCTACCGCTGCGTAGGTTGCCCTGACGGGCACCCGGACCGGGAGGTCCAGGCTACGGCTACCGGATTAGTAGGAGTGGGCCGTGCTGTTCAACGAGGGTCGTTTGTTTTTTACGGGTAAGCTGGTAGCGAACCGTCCAGGCGTATTCGCCGGTGGTGCAGGGTTGCCCCTGAAAACGCCCATCCCAGCGAAACGGCTCCTGACCGGTTGCAAAAATGACTTCCCCCCAGCGATTGACGATCAGTAATGACAGAATCGTGATGTCGCCACAGCCGGTGGTGAGAAAGGTGTCGTTCAGGCCGTCGTCGTTGGGCGAGAAGCTGTTGGGCGCGTAAAGCAGGCATTCACACCCGCTGTAGTCAATGCTGACGGAGTCGGTTAGCGTGGCGCAATCGTTTTGCACCGTGGCCCGAAACACGCCCGAGTGGCTGACCTCCCGCACGGATTCGGCAAAGCCATCCAGCCAGCGAAACTGCCCGTCGGTTACGGTGGGTCGGAGTGTGAATAGTTCGGTTCCGCACAGAGCCTGATCGGGGCCAAGATCAAGCGTTGGCGGGCGGACGTAGCGAACCTGAATCGCATCGAGTACGGCGCAGCTGCCCTGCGTGACGCTCACCGAATAGCTACCGGGTTGCCCGACCGAAAACGTGCGCTGTCGCGAGCCATCCTGCCAGCGGTACGTCGCGCCCGCAATGTCGGGGGGGGTCAACACGAGGCTTTGGCCGGTACAGAGCGTCGTATCACGGCCCAGCGAAAAGTCGAGCGCGTAATCAACGTTGATCGAGTCGGTCAGGATTTTACAGGCTGTGGTAACCGAAACGGAATACTTACCGGGACTGGTAATCTGAAGCGTCGGTTTGATACTGCCGTCGCTCCAGCGGTAGTCGATGCCACCGGGCGTGGTAGCATTCAAGGCGTAGCGGTCGTTACGGCTACACAGCGTTGTATCCTTACCCAGATCGAGCGTAACGCGGCTCAGCGACACATCATCGACAAACAGGTAATAGAAGCCGAGAAAAGGCGGGTCCTTGTAGAAGCTGCCGATGGTCAGGTATTGTTCGCCCCCCCGCGCCGTAATCGTTCCGCTGACGCGCTGCCACTGCAAGCGGGCCACCGAGATTTTCGGCGTGTTGTCGAGTACCTGCGGACTGACCTTTATCCGTTCCGTCGAGTTGGGGTTCAGTACCGGTTCGCTCGACGTGTAAGCACCAATGGTTTCGGTGATGTATTTGCCCGGCGTATCGGTCGCCACAAACATCTCGAAGTAATAGCATTCATCGGCTTTCAGCGGCTGGGTCAGGCGAATGCCCATGTATTCGGCCCAGCCCTGATCGAAAAACAATCGACCAATCCCCTGCCCGGTATGGGGCGGCAGAATCATCTGCCCGAAGTCGAAACAGCGGTGGTAGAAGTCGGGGGTGGCGCGGTTGGGATTGTACCAGGGTACGGCTTCGGCCAGCAGATTATCCTGATGCGGGCAGTTGCGGTAGGTTTCGAAACTGCCGTTGGGAACCAGGTTCTGCGCCCCCGCCAGCATGGGTAGCAGGGCGATCAATCCTATTAAAAGCCCCGCGCATCGTCGCTGCATACACCGGCTCGTTCTGGTGTTGGCTGGTTGAAACAGGCGAACGAGGAGCGTCGAAGATACAGATTTTTCGCCGGATAGTGCAAGAAAATGGTTTTGACAGGATTACAGGATGGACAGGATTTTATGGCTATGGCGCGATGTCACTGCCATGAATCGGATGTATCTGACGAGGGGGCATCACTGGTGAAAAACGTCGACAGGATTACAGGATTGACAGGATTGCCATAGTGGTGAAATCCTGTCAATCCTGTAATCCTGTCGAAAAATCAATTCTGTCGAAAAGCTAGTAGCCTTCGTTCTGCGTCAGGTAGCCGGGGATATTCGAGGCTCCATCGATGGCAGTTTGCGGGATGGGGAAAATTCGCTTGCGTACGTCGGTGTTGGTCTTCTCGGTCCAGGTGCCTTCGTATTTGCCAAAGCGGATCATGTCCGTCCGGCGCACCATTTCCCAGTACAGCTCGAAACCACGCTCGCGGAACAGCAGGTCGAGGCTCATGCTCGTCAGGGCAGGGGGCGCGGTCGGGAACGTACGTGCCGCCCGAACGGTGTTTACGTCAGCGAGGGCACCGGCCGCATCGTTGCTTTTGCGCAGCTTCGCTTCGGCCCGCATCAGGTACACGTCGGCCAGACGAATAATCGAAATATCCGCGTCGCCCAGGTTACGGCCGCTGGTCGACTTCTTGCTGAACTCGTACTTCTCGACCCGGTAGCCGGTGTTGTAATCACTGCCCGCTACGGTGTAGTTGACCTGCTCGGTGAAATTGACCGCCAGTGTCGGGCGGTTACGGGTCACGTTGAAGAGCTTCCCTACCTTATAATTGCCATCCGGGCAACGGACAAACGCACCGTTTACGCGCAGCAGACCATACTGCTGGCCCCGCAGAATACCCCGGTTGATATTGAAGTTGGCCGCCGATACGCACGAGTCAGCCGGGTTGGTGTAAATCGACAGGTTCTGCCGGTAAAAACGCGGGTCGACGGTTGGATCTTTCGGTGAGTAAGCCTGCGCCCAGCTCTGGTAAAAGTCGGGCGTGATCGCCGGTCCGTCGGTGCCGTTGGCGGCAGGGTAGGCCGGAATCGGGAACTGATCGCCTGACAGTGAAAAGTACGCCAGTCGGTTCGTCCCGTTCAGCTCCGCCCGCTGGTCGACGGCAAAAATCAGTTCCGGGTTCGTATGATTGTCCTGGTTGAAGATCGTGAAATAGTCGCTTGCCAGCTTGTACTGCCCGGAGTTGATGATCTTGTCGCAGTACTCGGTTACCTTGTCCATATCGGCCGACTGGAACGTGAACGACGTCGCGGTGCGATTACGATACACGGCCCCGTTCAGGTAGAGCCGCGCCAGCAGGCCCCAGGCCGCGCCCTTACTCAACCGACCCGGTCCGACCGTCGTTTGCAGGTTGGGTTCAGCGGCCAGCAGTTCGCTCAGCACATAGTTGTACCCCGCTTCGCCCCGCAGTACCGTCGATGTGCTCTGCGGGTCTTCTTTTACGAACACAATGCCGAACAGGTCGAGCAGCATCATGTTGTAGTACGCCCGCATGCCGCGCGCTTCGGCCAGATACACCTGCGCACTTCCGTCTTTGATGGTTGGCAGCGCATTGATCGCCGACACCGACCGCGACAGGCTCTGAACCAGGTTGTTCCAGGTATTCAGCAGGTTGGGGTCCGTGCTGGTGGTGGTGTGCTGGTGCAGGGCCAGATAGATGCCATTGTCACCCCAGTCGGTGCCGCCCCGGTAGGGCAGAATGGCTTCGTCGGTCGAGATTTCCTGGACGGCGAAGTAGTTGGTATGCAGAAAGATGGTCGGTAGCAACGCGTAGACCGGGGCAATGTTGCCGTCGGCCAGCTGCTGATTCGACAGGCCCGATACCGATGCTTCGTCGAGTACGTTTTCGGCCAGATTGGTACAGCTATACGTCCCCGTCAGGGCTACGGCTGTGAGTATGGAAAGGAGTGTCTTTTTCATAGTTGTGGGTTCGTAGTTTGTGGTTTGTGGTTTGTAGTTGCTGGCGCAAATGGTGACGCCGGAGGAACTACAAACCACGAACTACAAACCACAAACTGATTTAGAACGTCAGATTCAAACCAACAATAACCGTCCGGGCTTTGGGGTAGGCCAGGTAATCGATGCCGTACGAGACAACGCCGTTGATGGCCTGATTGCCGTTGACTTCAGGATCGTAGCCGTTGTAGGGCGTAATCACGAACAGATTCTGCCCCGTCACCGACAGCCGGATGTTGTTGATCCAGCGGTTCATGCCAATTGCTTTCGGGTTCAGGTTGTAGCCCAGCGCGAGGTTGTTGAGCCGAAAAAACCGGCCGTCTTTCAGGAAGCGCGACGACACCGGTGCTGAGTTGTTGATCGACTCCTGCGAGTACTGCACCGCTTCGGGCGTCGTGTTCAGCCCCTTGCTCAGCCGCAGCTTGTAAAAGCTGGCGTTGGCCGTGTTGTCGTAGACCTTGTTGCCCGATATACCGTTGAAGTTGATTGCCAGATCGAAGCCCTTGTAGGCCAGATTGGTATTGATGTTGAACTGCTTCGTGGGTAGCGCGCTGCCGGCGGCAATCCGGTCTTTGTCGGTTACCAGTCCGTCGCCGTCTACGTCACGGTAGGTGCTCATGCCCTTCTCATCGAAGCCGGTAAACTCTTTCAGGAAAAACGTGCCGATCGGCTGGTTGTTGATGTAGCCGTTGATGGTCGCCGAGGTCAGCCCCGACCCGTTGGCCGATCCCGACGTGATGACCGAGTAGGGCGAATTGGTCACGACGTTGTTGATGAACGTCACGTTACCACCAATGTCGAACCGGAACCCGCTCTGACTGGCGTACCGGTAGTTCAGGTCCAGCTCAAGGCCCTGGTTGGTGATGCGCATGTCGGGCACGTTGGTCCAGTAGGTGCTGGCGGGCTGAACGGGATCGGCGGGGATGACCTGTAGCAGAATCTTTTCCGACACCTTGCGGAAGTAATCGACCGAACCCGACAGGGCACCGTTGAAAAGGGCAAAATCAAGACCCACATCTGATTGCGTTGACACTTCCCACTGAATATCGGGGTTGGCCAGCCGCGTGTACGAAATACCCGCCGGGTAGCTGTTCGAGTTGTTGAGCGGATAGCTGGTTGTGCCCGATACCTGCGCCGTGTAGAGTGCCTGCGTGATCTTGGCCGGAATTTCCTGGTTACCCGTTTGTCCCCAGCCCGCGCGCAGTTTCAGATCGGTAAACGGCCCCGATTTCAGGAAGTTTTCATCCGATAAGCGCCAGCCCGCCGAGAACGACGGGAAGATACCGTACTTATTATTCGAGCCAAATTTGCTTGATCCGTCGGCCCGTACCGTCGCTGTCAGCAGATACCGGTCTTTAAAGTTATACGTGGCCCGACCGAAGAACGACTGAAGTTCGTTCTGAATCGCGTAGCCGCCCGGCTGGTTGTTGGCCAGCGTCAGATCCTGCCCCAGACCGGGATTGTAAATGGGCTCGACGGGCGTGATCGGAAATTTGTTGATGCTCCAGTTGCGACCCTGAATAAAAAATTTCTGGTACGAATGCCCCAGCAAGGCCGTCAGGTTATGGCTGCCCCGGTTCAGCGTGTAGGTGAAGTAGTTTTCGACCAGTGTGTTGCGGTTGGTGTTGTAATAACTGTCCAGACGGCCGTCCTGCTGCGGTACGGCATTGGCCAGCGACTGCACATCCTGATTCGCATTTGAATAATCCAGGCCGATGTTCAGTTTGTAGACCAGATTGTCCAGGATCTTGAACGAGGGCGAAATGTTGGCGATCACCCGCGTGGTAGCCGTTACATCTTTGTTCAGTTTCAGCGCAATCAGTGGGTTAGTGCCGCCCTGATACTGGAACGGGGCACCCGTCGAATCGTAGGCAGGATACGTTGGGTTGGCTGAAATCGCTCCGCCGACTAGGCTACCGATGGGTGGCCGCTGATTGTCGGTATAGGCTGCGTTCAGATTCACGTCCAGTGTCAGGCGGTCTTCCAGCATCCGCTGACTGACGTTTACACGACCCGTGTACCGATTTAACTGGCTGTTTTTCAGGATACCCTGTTGCTGCTGCACGCCCACCGACCCAAAATAAGTCAGCTTCTGCGAGCCGCCGTTGAAGCCAATATTGTAGTTCTGCGTTATTGCCGTCCGCGTTACTTCCCGTTGCCAGTCGGTCGATGCGCCCCGGTCATCCAGCACACCACCCAGCGCCGTCACTTCCCGGCGGTAGTCGCTGGCCGAAAATACGTTCAGTGGCCGGGCCAGTTTCGATACGCCCAGACTGGCCGACAGGGTCAGTGCCGACGTACCCGCTTTGCCTTTCTTGGTCGTAATCAGCACGACGCCGTTGGCACCCCGCGCCCCATAAATGGACGTGGCCGACGCGTCTTTCAGCACGTCGATGCTTTCAATGTCGCCGGGGTTGAGAAACGTGAGCGGGTTGGTCGCACCACCCGTGCTGGAGTTGTCGAGGGGCAACCCATCGAGTACGAACAGGGGGGTACTGCCCGACCGAATACCGCCCGGTCCCCGAATGGTGATCGTCTGGTTGCTGCCCGGTTCGCCACTCGCCGACGTCACGTTGACGCCCGCGATCTTACCCTGAATCAGTTGCTCCGGTGAGTTGATGATCCCCCGGTTGAAATCGGCGCTCTTGATCGACTTGATCGAACCGGTCATGTCGCGCTTGGTCGTGCTGCCGTAGCCGATGACAACGACCTGATTCAACTCCGACGCCGACGACTTCAACCCGACGTTGATCGCCGTTCTGTTACCAACGACAACCTCCTGCGATACGAATCCGATAAACCCGAAAACCAGCGTTGTAGTGCCGTTTGGTACGGCGATGCGGTAGTTGCCGTTAGCATCGGTGGTAGTACCGCGTTGTGACCCTTTTACCACGACGCTGCATCCGGCGAGGGCTTCGCCCGTTGCCTCATCGGTTACCTGCCCGGTCACTGTGACGTCGGCTACCGAAGTACGGGTCGACAGGTTGCCAACCGGGCTTTTCGCCTGTGCTGCGTAGGCCAGCAAACCCAGTAAAATACAAACTACAGTCCATCGATGAAAATTGGGCGGTAGCGGAAACGAGTAAACGTTTGTTGCCATTGTCGTTTGGATTAGAGGATACAAATTTGACGGTTATCGACGCGGTAATAGAGGAAATGGCATATATTTAAAAATTTGATAATATTGGCCGAGGGCAGTTTTTGGCAATAAACGGGAGAAGGAAGCGAGCGTAAGAAATTTACTGAAAGCTGTTGTCGGTTAGTACGTTACGTTACGTCCGGGTAGCGGCCACTGGCGGTTTTTAATAGCAGTGTTTAGTCCATCGGCGTCGGTTATCGACGCCAGGGATTGGGCCAAACCCGTACCGCGATGAGTAGCTTCGTAACAGGTTGGCTATTAACGAATGGCTGTTGGTCGCTTCCCAAAAACAACTGCGTCACGGCTGCGGGAAGAGTGACTACGGTCTATGTAAAGTGAAAAAGATAGGGGGATGTAACATAGACTTAATGCAATAGGTAGTGACTAAAAACGGCCCCATCTTAGTTTTGCATGGTTTTGACTGTCTGTTCCGATGCGTATCTGTCTATTAGTTCTTCTTTTCTGTGCCTGTCAGGCCAACGCCCAGCGCCCCGTGGATTACAGCGGCCAGCTGGCAGCAGGGTACGAACTGGGCGTTATTCCCGGTCTGCAAACCCTCGACAACGCGCTGAACTTTGCTGTCATTGGCGACTGGGGGCGGCAGGGCGAGTTTCACCAGCGGGAGGTAGCCCTGCAAATGGCGAAAGCGATGGCCGGGCTGGGGGGCAGTTTTATTATCTCGACGGGCGACAATATTTATCCGCAGGGTGTCGCCAGTGTGCAGGACCCACTCTGGCAAAGCAGCTTCGAGCAGGTGTACCACCATGCGTGGCTGCAACGCGACTGGTACGCCATTCTGGGCAACCACGACTACTACGGTAACGTCGACGCGCAGATCGACTACGGCAAGATTAGTCGGCGCTGGCACATGCCCGCCCGCTATTACACGATGAAAAAGCAGCTGTCGGGCGGCAAGAAAGTACAGTTCGTTTTTTTGGATACCAACGGTCTGGAGAACGGCTACTACAACGACCCGGAGATGACCGCCGAACTGAGTAAGCAGGACACGACTGCCCAGCTACGCTGGCTCCGCGAAACCCTCGCCGATACTGATCCGACTATTCAGTGGCGTGTTGTGGTCGGGCATCATCCGCTGTATACGGCGGGTAAGCGAGTAGCCATTACCGGCCCCGTTCGCAGTAAGCTGGAACCGATTCTGAATCAGTTTAAGGTGGATGTGTATCTGTGCGGTCACGACCACGATCTGCAATACAACAAACCCGCCGGACCGACGCATCATTTCCTGTCGGGGGCGGGTTCGGAACTGAGTAACGTGCCCCATCAGATGCCGTGGAGCGTATTCTACAAAGGCGTCAACGGCTTTATGACGTTTTCCATCCAGCCCGATAAATTTCTCGTTCAGATCATCGACGCCAAAGGCGCGATCCTGTATACGAAGCTGATACCGAAGGGGTGAGTGGGTTTGTGGTTAGTGGCGTGCGAGTAGCCTGGACGTCCACGTCCGGGTGGGCGCGATAGCGACCCAAAAGCTGCCGCTTGGCGTAGTAAGCCTGACGGCTATCAGACGTGGACGTCTGGGCTACATACTCGCGTCAGCAACCGGCCCATCGGACTGCCACAAACCTCGAACCACAAACTACAAACTCACTTCTTCTTCCGGCTGCACACCTGCTCATAGACAAGCTGCATGATGCCGTCTTTCAGGCCCAGATCAGGCACCATGATCGTGCTGGCACCGGCCCACTTCATCACGGAAATGTAAATGTCGGCGGCTGGAACGATTACGTCGGCGCGGTCGGCGTTCAGGCGGAGTTTATTGATGCGGTCGTCCTGATTGAAGCTGGCGACGTAGTTACGGATGCGTTCGATCTCGTCAAGTGTCGTCGTGGCATCGGAGAGTTTGGCGGCCATGTTGAACAGCTTGCTGATGTTGCCCCCCGTCCCGACGGCGGCTATTTCCTGACTGGCATCCATATACTCTTCGACCCAGTCCTGCATTTTACGCCACGCCCCTTTGGTTTCCTTGCCTTCCAGCAGCCGCACCGAGCCAATCTTGAACGACTTCGATGCGATCTTTTCCCGGTTCTGATACAGGTTCAATTCCGTACTGCCCCCGCCCACGTCGATGTGAATGTACTGGCGTTCGTCGAGCGACTGCACCACCACGTTGTTGATAAGCTGCGCTTCTTTCTGCCCGTCGATGATGTGAATTTTGATGCCGGTCTGGGCTTCGATACGCCTGGCTACGTCGTGGCCGTTGTCGGATTCCCGCATAGCCGACGTCGCGCAGGCCACGTAATGCTCTACTTCATGCAGTTCCATCAGCAGCTTGTAGACCTGCATCAGCTTGGCCGTACGGGCCTCACTTTCGGGCGTCAGTTCGCCAAAATTAAAAACGTCGTGGCCCAGCCGAAGCGGAAAACGAACGTACTCGACCTTTTTAAAACTAACCTGATCGTCGTTGTGGAGGACGGTCGAGATTTGGAGCCGGGCCGCGTTGGAACCGATATCAATGGCTGCCAGTTTCATGCATGAGTAGGGATACGTAAAGCGGAAACGATCCAGGCTATTACCTCTGCTGGCCCGTTTCCGCTGCTGCAAAAGTAAGGCTTTTTAACCGGAACCGGTTTGCCATCGTATCTTTGTCAATGGGCCTCAGCTAATCGCCAGCTGATGTTCTTTGTTTCTTTTATCCATAATTGAGCTTCCGTACCACACTCAGTTGATCGAACCAAATCACGGTTTCTCTTGAAAACTATATACGACCACCTGCGCGACCGCATCCTCGTCCTCGATGGGGCTATGGGGTCTATGATTCAGCAGTACAATCTGACGGAGGAAGACTACCGGGGCGCACGCTTCGCCGACTGGTCGCACGATCTGAAAGGCAATAACGACCTACTGTCGCTGACACGCCCAGACGTGATCCGGGAAATACACCGGCAGTATCTGGAAGCGGGGTCCGACATTATTGAAACCAACACCTTCAGCGGCACGTCCATCGCTATGGCCGATTACCGCATGGAGGAACTGGTGTATGAACTGAACTACGAATCGGCGCGGATTGCCAAACTCGAAGCCGACGCCATCACCGCGCAGAATCCCGACAAGCCGCGCTACGTAGCCGGCGCGATGGGACCCACCAACCGAACGGCCAGCCTGTCGCCCGACGTCAATAATCCCGCTTACCGGGCCGTCACGTTCGATGAACTGGTCGATGCGTATTACGAACAGGTGCGTGGCCTGGTCGACGGCGGGGCCGACCTGCTGCTGATCGAGACCATCTTCGACACGCTGAACGCCAAAGCCGCCCTGTTCGCGGTCGATAAATATTTTCAGGATCAGGGGAAGCCATCCGCGCCGATCATGATCTCAGGCACCATCACCGATGCGAGTGGCCGGACACTGTCGGGGCAGACAACGGAAGCGTTCCTGTACTCGGTGTCGCACCTGCCGCTGCTGAGCGTCGGACTGAACTGCGCGCTGGGTGCCCGGCCCATGCGTCCGTACATCCAGACGCTGGCGAAGGAAGCCCCGTTCTTCACGTCGGCCTACCCCAACGCGGGCTTGCCCAACGAGTTTGGCGAGTACGACGAGACGCCCGAAATGATGGCCGAGCAGGTCGAAGATTTTATCCAGAACGGTTTTGTCAACATCGTCGGCGGTTGCTGCGGGTCGACGCCCCCGCACATCAAAGCCATTGCTGAGGTCGCGGCCAAGTACCCGCCCCGGTCGCTGCCGACGCCCGAACCGTACCAGAAACTAAGCGGACTGGAGCCGCTGAAAATCACCGAGCAAACCAACTTCCTCAACGTCGGCGAACGCACCAACGTGACCGGCTCGAAGAAGTTTGCCCGGCTTATCAAGGAAGGCAACTACGACGAAGCCCTGAGCATTGCGCGGGGGCAGGTCGAAGGGGGCGCGCAGGTCATCGACGTTAATATGGACGAAGGGATGCTCGATTCGGTTGAGGCCATGACCACGTTCCTGAACCTGATCGCGTCGGAGCCCGACATTGCCCGCGTGCCCATCATGGTCGATTCCTCGAAGTGGGAGGTTATTGAAGCGGGGCTGAAATGTGTGCAGGGCAAGGCCATCGTGAACTCAATTTCGCTGAAAGAAGGCGAAGATGCGTTCATCGAACGGGCCAGGCTGGTGAAACGCTACGGAGCCGCTGCGGTGGTGATGGCGTTCGACGAAACCGGTCAGGCTGACTCCTACCAACGGCGCATCGAAATCTGCGAACGGGCCTACCGGATTCTGGTCGATAAAGTCAATTTCGCCCCGCAGGACATCATCTTCGACCCCAACATCCTGACCGTTGCGACAGGCATCGAAGAGCACAACAACTACGCCGTCGACTTTATCAATGCCACGCGCTGGATCAAAGGAAATCTGCCGCTGGCAAAGGTGAGCGGGGGCGTGTCGAATATTTCGTTCTCGTTCCGGGGTAACGATGTCGTGCGGGAAGCCATGCACTCGGCTTTTCTGTACCACGCCATCCGCGCCGGTATGGACATGGGTATCGTCAACGCGGGGCAGCTTGAAGTCTACGACAGCATCCCGAAAGATTTGCTCGAACGTTGCGAAGACGTGCTGCTCAACCGCCGTCCCGACGGCACCGAACGGCTGGTCGATTTTGCTGAAACCGTCAAGGCGAAGGGCAAAGTGATTGTGCAGGACGAAAGCTGGCGGCTCGAACCCGTCCGCGACCGGCTCAAACACGCGCTCATCAAAGGCATCACCGACTTTATCGATCAGGACGTCGAGGAAATCCGGCAGCAGGTAAACCGCCCGCTCGACGTGATCGAAGGCCCGCTCATGGACGGCATGAACGTCGTGGGTGATCTGTTCGGCGAAGGGAAAATGTTTCTGCCGCAGGTCGTAAAATCAGCGCGGGTGATGAAGAAAGCCGTGGCTTACCTGACCCCGTTTATCGAAGCGGAAAAGAACGGCACCGGCTCGTCGTCGGCGGGGAAAATCCTGCTGGCAACGGTCAAGGGCGACGTCCACGATATCGGTAAAAACATTGTCGGCGTCGTGCTGGGCTGCAACAACTACGAAATCATCGACCTCGGCGTGATGGTGCCGACCCAGAAAATTCTGGATGCCGCCCGCGAACACAACGTCGACATTATCGGTCTGAGCGGCCTGATTACGCCCTCGCTCGATGAGATGGTGGGCGTGGCGAAGGAGATGGAACGGCAGGGCTTCAAGCTGCCCCTGCTCATTGGTGGCGCAACGACCTCGCGGATGCACACGGCCGTCAAAATCGACCCACACTATTCGGGCCCGGTCGTGCACGTGCTCGATGCCAGTCGCAGCGTACCCGTTGCCGGAAAACTGGTGAGCGACACTGAAGGAACGAAGGAGAAAATCTTTACCGACATAAAGGCCGAGTACGTCAAGCTGCGGGAAGACCACAGCCGCCGTCGGCAGGACAAAGCCACGCTGACCATCGAAAAAGCCCGCGAAAACCGCACGCCCATCGACTGGAGCAACTTCGAGCCAACTAAACCGACGTTCCTCGGCAACCGCTACTTCGAGGATTACGACATCGCCGAACTGGTACCTTATATCGACTGGACACCCTTCTTCCAAACTTGGCAACTGGCCGGCAAATACCCGGCTATTCTGGAGGATAAAGTCGTCGGTACGGAAGCGAAGCAACTGTTTGAAGACGCCAACAACCTGCTGAAAGACGTTATCAAAAACAAGTCGCTGAAGGCAAAAGCGGTGGTCGGTTTCTACCCCGCCAATGCAACCGTCGACGACGTACTGCTGCACGAGTACGAAGAAGAGCGTCGCGAAATTCCTTGCGAACGGCATGGCTCGCACGAGCATATTCAGTACAAAATCTCGCGGGCGTCGGACGTACAGACGTCGGTTAGTGGAGCGGGTGAACTGGTCTACGACACCAAAACGGTGCTGCACTTCCTGCGGCAACAGAACCAGAAAGCGCCCGGCCTGCCCAACTACTCGCTGGCCGATTTCGTCGCTCCGCTCGATTGCGGTCGAGAAGATTATATCGGTGCCTTCGCCGTAACGGCGGGTATCGGTATTGAGCCGCTGCTGGAAGCCTACGAACGCGACCATGACGACTACAACAGCATTATGCTCAAAGCCATCGCCGACCGACTGGCCGAAGCCTTCGCCGAGCGGATGCACGAGCGCGTTCGTACCGAGTTCTGGCCGTACGCACCCAACGAAAAATTGAGCAACGAACAACTGGTCAAGGAAGAGTATCAGGGTATCCGGCCCGCGCCGGGTTATCCCGCCTGCCCCGACCATACCGAAAAAGGCCCCCTCTTCGACCTGCTCGACGCGGGCAAGATCGGTATCGAACTAACGGAGAGTTTCGCCATGTATCCGGCCTCGTCGGTCAGCGGCTTTTACTTCTCGCACCCAGCCTCGACGTACTTCGCACTTGGCAAGATCAACAAAGATCAGGTTCACGACTACGCCCTGCGCAAAGACATGCCGCAGGCCGACCTCGAACGCTGGCTCTCTCCGGTGCTGAGCTACGACGCTTAGAAACAAAAAAAGATTAGACACAGCAAAGCCCGGCCGTCTGGCCGGGCTTTGCTGTGTTTGTAACGAACCGATACCGATTACGGAATTAGGACGGTGTCGATGACGTGAATAACGCCGTTCGACTGGTTTACGTCGGGGATGGTTACCGTGGCGGTGTTGCCTTTGGAATCCATCAATTCGACTTTCTTGCCTTTCATCATGGCTGTCAGCGACTCACCATTTACGGTTTTCAGCGATGCTTTGCCTTTGCCGTCTTTAATCATGTTCATCAGCTCTTCGGCGCTTACTTTGCCCGGTACCACGTGGTAGGTCAGTACACCCGTCAGCATCGCCTTATTCTCTGGCTTCAGCAGCGACTCAACCGTACCTTTCGGCAGTTTATCGAAGGCTTTGTTCGTTGGCGCAAACACCGTGAACGGCCCTGGTCCCGATAGCGTCTCGACAAGACCGGCTGCTTTAACAGCGGCTACCAGCGTCGTGTGGTCTTTCGAATTAACAGCGTTTTCAACGATGTTTTTCGACGGATACATCGGTGCGCCACCGACCGTAACTGTTTTTTCCTGCGCAAACGAAGCCTGGCTGATCGCCAGTACGGTAATTAATGAGAAAAAAAGTTTGGTAATTTTCATTGTTGTAGTGCCAGGTAGTTTTTGTGTGAAGACCTAACTGCTCAGACTTACGATGGTTTAGACTGATTCAGATTGATCCTGGGTAAATATATTTTATGAATCATAGTATAAATAACTGGTTTTCAATGTTATAACTGATTAACAAATGATCGTATACAACAGCCGGGCAGGCCATGAAAGTAGTGTGGCTACGGATTACCAAACCGGTTGATAAAAGGAAAGCGCATGGGTAAATAGGGGTATTGTCGAAACTGGTTCAATGCTCTACCTTCCAGCGAGTTACAACCCTTTTACCGACCTATATCCATGCCTGTTTCCATCGCTATCGCCGACAGTCACACCCCAGCCGCTGAAGCACTGGCCGGTTTTATTCAAACAGTCGGTCCTTATCAGGTTGTCATAATGGCGCAGAACGGCCGTGACCTGCTCAATCAGCTGTATCAGAAACCACTGCCTGATATTGCACTCGTTGAGCTGAATATGCCTGTCATGGATGGGTTTGAGACGATGAATCAGTTACAAAAACTGTACCCATCGATTCGGGTACTGGCGATGACCACGTCTGATAACCAGGAGAATACGGTTCGGGCGATACGTAGTGGTGCGCGTGGCTACCTACGCAAGGAAAGTGGCATGGTTACGGTAGGGCAGGCGTTGAACGAACTGATGGCTAAAGGAACTCATTTCGTTGATGGGCAGCGTAGCCCGTCGGCACGGGAGGCTGGTGTACCAGCCCTGGCTTTCGACCTCAACAACCGGGAATATCGATTCCTGAAAATGGCGTGTAGCGAATTGACGTACAATGAGATTGCCGATCAGATGTGCGTGAGTCCCCGAACGGTAGACGGTTACCGAGAGATGGTTTTCCAGAAAATGTGCGTTCGGTCGCGTGTGGGGATGGTTATCAAAGCTATGCGCTACAACCTGGTCGATCTCTAGCTGGCTAACTGGAGCAACTGATGACCCAACGCCAGAATGGATTTTTGTAGCTTGCACGTCTGCTCAGCGGACGGAAACGCGGTGCCGCCGATAAACTGGTTGACCAGTGCCAGGTCGATGCCGGAGTTATCGGCCAGGTAACTGCCCCGCACCTGTCGCAGCAGATCCCAGACTTCCGTCATGTCCTGACAGGCTTCGATTCGTAACGAGTCAACGAGCTGGCAGGCATCGCCAACTGTTTCAGCCAGTAATTCGGCCAACGATTCCCGAACCTGCGTGATTAGACCGCTCATGTCCGTTCCGCGTACAACCAGCAGCAGGCCGCTTATGTCCAGCCGCGCCCATACGTGATCGCCTGCTTTTTCGACAGTCAGGTGCAGTACCTGATTGTCAGACAGGGTACTATGCCAGGGCTGAGTTGATTTAATCTGACCCGCCCGGCGCATAATCGCTTCCAGCGTACCGGTGGGTACGGATGCGGTGCTTTGAGAAGGCAAAACGATAAGCCGTTCTGCGCGTAACTGACTGTCTGGCGACAGCAGGTTCATCCGACTTGTTTTGTCGATTAGCTGCCAGCCACGGTTAATCAGTAATTTGTTGACGACCAGTAATTTCATACGGGAGATGGCGGAATCGGGGTACCCGTTGGGAGGAACAACGGACTACCAGCTACATACTATGCTTACTCATCGCCACTGCAAGTTTGTAGCCAGAATGCGATATACTGGCAATTAGAACTCATAAACTGAGTTAAGGGTCCTGGTAACACCAAGTTTTACGGATGATAAAAAAATAGTGCCCGATAAATCTAAGTAGATGAAACCTCCGTACATATATACATTCAAAGACACCTTTAATCGAATAGATGAGCAAACTATACGTCCAGCAAGCCTTTTCTGAACCGTTCAGCCCAATCCAGTGGCCTAATCAAGTCATTGGGTGTAAACGACGTATGTCCGTTGCAGACCCATACACTGTCGGGTTGGAACGGACATACGGAACTAGGCAGCATGGCTACTGCACAGCTAATATGTCAGTGCATACTTATCGGAACCTATCGGAGCATCTGGTCAACGAATCGCGTACTGAACCTGATGAATGGCGTTGTAAACAGCGTTTGTCAACGACTTCCACAGTGTATTTCGCTGCTGTAGACCGGCCAGTCGATAAATTGTTTCGGGGCTGTTGTTGACCGTGTTGTAATAGATGACCCGATCCTCGGCCATTTCCACGATTGACAACATATCACTCGCTTTTGCCGTACCCGATTCCAGCAAAGCGATCAGGTGCATGCGTGCATCAGCAAGCGTAGACGTCTGTAAAAACGTCGTTGTCATGCCATTGTTGTGAACGGTAAGGTAAGGGAGCATAGCGATAGTTTTCCCGTAAAGGATTTATTGTCAGTTAGTTGTAAGTAATTCCTGGTCAAACTACATCAAGAGGACGTATAGCTATATACGTTCAGTATCTTTCTGTAAGTATAGTACACTCGTTAAAGCGAAAATAGTTTTACCCATTTATACAGAAACGGCAGGTTATACTTATGAAAAAGAGATACTTGTAAACAAAAGGTGTAGTCGCGGGCGACTTAGTATATTGACGCGTACACGGTCAAACCGTCACATCCGTTTGTCGTATGAAAATCAGTTCCCACGAATTATGTATGGAAAGTGGGGGTGGATACCGTTCTTTGTGAACTAGTATGGGGCTGTTAATGTCGGGCGAACGACGTACACGTTTCAGTTAAAAATGAACTGGTTATGCCCCACGTATAACGCTGAGATGAGTGGTGTACTGCCGATGGCAGGTACACAGATAGGGTAATAACGTATGAGCCTTTGGCAAACGATCCGACAAGCCATTGCACCGTCGCAGTCCGCGTCGCCGACTGTACCGGCGGATGCCTGCTTCTGGCGTGTCGATATGCACTCCCACCTGATTGCCGGTGTCGATGATGGTGTTAGTTCACTGGATGAATCGCTGGTATGCATGCAGAAACTAGCCGCCTGGGGCATCGAAAAAGTGATCACCACGCCCCATGTCAGCCGCGACTGGTATCCCAACCGGTCGGCTGAATTACGGGCGGGTCGTGCTGAATTACAGGCTGTTGCCGATGATAACGGGCTCAATCTGACTGTCGAGGTTGCTGCTGAGTACATGCTCGATGAGTTCTTCCCCGAACTGGTCAACGACGATGATCTGCTTACGTTCGGTGCTGAACGCTATGTGCTGGTGGAGATGGGCTGGGCTGCGGCTCCCCGGCAAACGGAAGACCTGTTGTTTCGGATGCAGACGAAAGGGTACACCCCTGTATTGGCACATCCTGAACGGTACGCGTATCTATACGAGGATAACAGCCTGCTGACGACACTGCACGAAAATGGTTGCCTGTTTCAGCTCAACTGGATGTCGGTGGCCGGGCGGTACGGCGAACGGGCGCAGTTTCATGCCCGCCAGCTGCTAAAGAAAGAGTGGGTTGATTTTATCGGCAGCGATATGCACCGGCCTGTCGACCTGAAAGCGATGGAAACCTTGTTTTCGTCGGTCGATTATGAGTTGCTGAAAAAGCAGCCCCTGCGCAACGAGTCACTGCGCTGACCGGCGGTTGCTACTTCCCTGACACTTCATTGGCGATGTGCCGAACGGCAGCCTGTGCTTTAGCATCGGGCGTGTTCGGGAGCGTATTCATAACCGTCTGCAGTTGCCCGTAAAAATCGTCGTTTGACTGGGACAGCAGCGTGGAAAGGGATTGAGCGGTAGTGGCAGAAGGGTGAACAGGCAGTGGCGTAAGCATGGTAGGAGAAAGGTTTTTAGTAGATCGCTGAACGACCCGTTATAACGGTTTAACGGGTCGATCGCGCGTACCAATGTGTACGCTTACGGGCTACCCGCCGGATTTAAGGAATTTTAGGAATAAAGGTGCGAAGCGTTAAATCAGGTCGGTAAGACGCTTTATCCAGCGGTACGTCACTTGATACAATGAACCGCCGACTGTTTACCCGCTTTCTTCCGACCCTGCCTGCCCTGCCGGATATCCTGTCAACTATCAATAACCAGACCAGGACTGTCGATGATCGAACGTACTGGCGGCAAACGCTGCTACGCACGGTCGATCCGGTGTTGAACGCACTGAGCCGGGGGCAGCTACGCGCTCAAATGCCCATAGAAGCGGTGGCGGGTGGTAAGGCCGGTCGGGCGGAGGTGTCGCATCTGGAAGCCCTTGGCCGGTCGGTTGCGGGGCTGGCACCGTGGCTGGAACTCACCACCGACGCCGACGAACGCAGCCTGCAACAGCGGTATCAGCAACTGACGCGGGACAGTATTGCGCAGGCCGTTGACCCGGCATCGCCCGATTTTATGAATTTTACCAAAGGCGGGCAACCGGTTGTCGACACGGCGTTTCTGGCGCACGGGCTGTTGCGCGCACCGACGCAGTTGTGGGCCGCTTTGCCTGCCCGCACCAAAGAGCAACTGGTACAGTCGTTGCAGAGCAGCCGGGCGATCAAGCCAGTGTATAGTAACTGGCTGTTGTTCAGCGCGATTATTGAAGCCGCCCTGCTCAAATTTACCGGTTCAGGCGATCTGATGCGGATGGATTACGCCATTAAGGAGCACCTGAACTGGTACAAAGGCGACGGTATCTACGGCGACGGCCCTGATTTCCACTGGGATTACTACAACAGCTACGTAATTCAGCCGATGCTGCTCGACGTGGTGCAGACGCTGGTCGACGCGGGGAAGGAAGACGAAAAACTGCTGGCGACATTGCGGACGCGGGCACAGCGGTACGCAGCTGTGCAGGAGCGGCTGATCGCGCCCGACGGGTCGTTTGCGGCTTTCGGTCGGTCGCTGGCGTATCGTTGCGGGGCGTTTCAGCTACTGGGGCAAACCGCCCTGCAACGAAATCTTCCGGCCGATCTTTCACCGGCGCAGGTGCGCAGTGCTATGACGGCGGTGATCCGGCGGACGATGGACCCGACCGGCACATTCGACGCAAATGGCTGGCTGCAAATCGGGCTGTGTGGTCATCAGCCCACTATCGGCGAAAGCTATATCTCGACCGGAAGCTTATACCTGTGTACTGCCGGTTTCTTGCCGCTGGGGCTACCCGCCACCGACCCGTTCTGGACGGCCCCGGCACAGGACTGGACGGCCAAAAAAATATGGTCGGGACAAAACGTCCCGACCGACCATGCTATTCACTGACCAAACGGAGCGAGCTATTTGGCCAAGCCGTCGCGTCGAGCGCGTTCGTAGATACGCTCGGAGCGGGCTTTACTGTCGGGGTGGCTCGACATCAGTTCGGCTACTTTACCGCCCTGACTGCCCCCGCTGAGTTTCGCCAGTTTCTCAAACGACGTAGCCAGTGCCACTACGTTTTTGCCGTTACGCTTCAGAAAATCATAGCTGTAATCGTCGGCCTGACTTTCCTGCTCCCGGCTGAATTTAGCCCCCAGAAAGCCATCGGCTACGTCGCCCAGCTGCGAGCGCGACAGTTTACCGATTGTACCCGATCCCGCGCCCAGCGCATTACGAACGGCCGACCGGCGCAGCGCACTTTTCATCGCGTCGCGCGAATCCTGGTTGACAACGTGGCCAATTTCGTGACCGATCACGGCCAGCACTTCCTCGTCGGACATCAGATCCATCAATCCCTTGAACACCCGAACACTACCGTCGGCGGTAGCGAAGGCGTTCACATCCTTCACGGCGTACACTTTGTAGTTGATGGGGATATTGTCGATGGTGCGATAAGCCCCGATGATGTTGTTCAGCCGCTGCGTATACGGGTCGTTCGGGCCAGCGACCGGGTTTTTGGCGTCCATTTGCTGAACGGCCTGCTTTGAATACTGGGCAACCTGCTCGTTGGTTACCGTTACCGAACCGATGGCATCGGCAACGGCCTGACCCAGTCCCTGTGCGTGGCTAAGAGCGGGTATGCTGATTGTCATGCCAAGCAATAAAACCAGTTTCTTCATATGTCGTGGAGTGCGTATGGTTTGTTTACGTATGTCTATTGACTGAGAAATAAGGGCAAAAGTTTAACCAGGCCGCTTGACCCGATCCGTTGACGGCTCCAGCTAATGCTATTTATTGGCGTCAACGTGCCTGATTCAGTAGCCAGCGCCTGATTGCCCGTAGCCAGCGTTCGGGTCGGGTCAGGCGGTTCCAGCGTATGGAATAGTATGGTTCTTCGAGGGCACCAAAGCTGCGGTAAAACTGCGCAATGGACGGTTTTTCGGGACTTTCAAAGTCAAATGTAAGCGCTTGCCCGGCTCGCTCCTGAATAAACTGATCGAGCAGCAGCGTCCGGGCGTTACCCTGCCTGCCCCGTTCCGAAGCGGCATTAAACAGGTAAATGGCTCGGCCATTGCTGTGGGCAACCAGCATCCCCGCTTCGTTCTGCCCGTCGTGTCGGGCATACCGCAGTGTTGCCAGGCCCCGGCTTTGCAGTTCACTAATCAGGTGTCGCAGCACAGGGTACGCCCACTCACCGACGCCACCGTCGATGGTGTGGGCGTGGTGCTGGCGAAACAAAGCCAGTAGCGGTTCAGGATCGGTCGCGTCGGTGATCTGCCAGTCGTGCCGGAGGGCACGGGTACGATTCAGTTTGCGGTCGGGTGTATAGTTGGCCAGTATTTGTTGGTAACCTGCCGACAGGTCGAGCACGTGCGTCGTGCGTGACTGTACGGTCAGGCCCGGCAGTGTGGGGCGAACCCGCAGCGCCAATCGGGAGCCGTACCGGAATCGTTTGACAACGGCCTGCAAAAACGGCGTTGAATCGCACGGAGCGTCGCGGGTAAATAGATCTAAGAACGGGCAGAACAATGGTTGATGAACAACCCACCGCCCGGCTTTCCGGCGCAGCGGGATGGGGAGTACGGCGGTGTAACGGCCCTGTTCGTCCAGTAATACCAGTGCCTGCCATTGCCAGTCGGGCGCGGGGAGCACGGCGTCGAGGTACCAGCTATAGCCGTAGAGCAGTGGGTTGGTAGCGTTGGCAACGCAGTCGTTCCAGGCATCGGTGTCGATCTGTGAACGACGGAGATAAAGCGGGATGGCGGCCACAGGTGCGTCGCGGCTACTTGAACAGGGCTTGCAGTTTCTCGACCGCGTTGCGCGTCTCCGACGGTTTGGCGACCAGATCACTAATCGTCTGTACCGCGTGAATAACAGTGCTGTGGTCGCGTCCGCCGAAGTGGTAGCCGATGGATTTGAGCGACAGATCGGTTTTTTCTTTCGCCAGATACATAGCGATCTGCCGGGGGTGTACCAGCTCACGCTTGCGGCTTTTGGCTTTCAGATCGGCAACCGTCACGCCAAAATAATCGGCAACGACCTCCTGCACCGAGTCGATGGTGACTTCGCGTTCGGAGTCTTCCACGATGTTACGCAGCGTATTTCTGGCGAGTTCGAGGTCGATGTCGCGCCGGTTGAGCGATGCCTGCGCAATCAGTGACACAATCACGCCTTCCAGTTCGCGGACGTTGGTGTTGATGCTGTGGGCGAGGTATTCGATAACCGCGTCTTCGATGTAAATGCCTTCGGCCTGTAGCTTTTTCTGGATAATGGCAATCCGTGTTTCCAGATCGGGCGTCTGCAAATCGGCCGACAGGCCCCATTTGAAGCGCGACAATAGCCGGTCTTCCAGGCCATCGAGGGCGCGGGGTGCCCGGTCGGAGGTCATAATGATCTGCTTGCCCGACTGGTGGAGGTGGTTGAAAATATGGAAGAAAATCTCCTGCGTCTTTTCCTTCTTCTGGAGAAACTGCACATCGTCGATCACCAGCACGTCGACCTGCATGTAGAACGAGGTGAAGTCACGAATGCCATCGGAACGAACGGCGTTGAGAAACTGGTTGGTGAACTTCTCCGACGTGACGTAGAGCACAAACTTGTTCTGACTGTTGTTTTTGATGTAGTTGCCGATGGCCTGCACCAGATGCGTTTTGCCCAGCCCGACCCCGCCGTAGATCATCAGGGGGTTGAACGACGTAACGCCCGGCCGTTCGGCTACCGCGTACCCCGCCGACCGCGCCAGCCGGTTGCAATCGCCTTCGATGTAGTTGTCGAACGTGTAGATTGGGTTGAGGTACGAATCGAGCGTGAGCGAATCAAGGTCTTTCAGCTGAAACGGGCTCTTCAGAATGTCGGGGCTGACGTTGTCGGGCTTGGCCGACTGGGGCGTCTTGGTGGTAGGCATATTCACCGTCAGCGGGCGATTCTGCTCGTTGCCCTTATCGACGATGATCGAATATTCAAGCTGCCCTTCGCGCCCAATGGCTGTGTCGAGTGCCCGGCGCAGGGCGTGTACGAAGTTCTCCTCCAGCCATTCGTAGAAAAACTCGCTCGGTACCTGAATGGTCAGAATCTTGCCGTTGAGCCGCAGCGGAACGATTGGCTCAAACCACGTATTGAAACTCTGCTCCGGTATAATATCCCGAATCACGGCGAGGCAACGGTTCCAGACCGTTGTTACTTCGCGTTGCGGGCCGGGTTGGGGAGTTCCGTTCACAGATAAAGCGTATTCGTTACGTTATGGGGCGCAAAAAAGGGAGACAAATGTATGGAAATATCCGGCTTGGCGGCTCACCCCAATATCGTTCAGGCGAAAATACCGCGAAACAAAGGCTGGGACAATGCCGTACGCGAATCCCTTTGAATAATGCAACCCCACCGTTGCCCTGCGATACGGACGGGCCGGATTGTCCCCGAAAAGAGAAAATACTACTTTTACCCGGCTTTGTCCACAGCTTGCGTATCTTCGATAGTCGCCAGCTGCCGGGCTATCAGATTTGGGCTGCATAGTTGGTTTGATAGCCTGACTATCAGAAGGCTGTCGACGTCACGATACGGTATGAATACACAATCGGTTCAACGCGCTACGTTTAGCGACTGGCAACAGCAGGTTCGCCGGGAATTAAAAGACGACCGGGCCGACGAAGGGCTGCGCTGGGCAACACCCGACGGGTTCACACTGGAGCCGTACTACACCGACGATTCCCTGACCGACCTGCCGTTAGCGACTATCCAGGCAGCCCAGCGGACCGAACCGGGCTGGCTCAATGCGCCTGAACGGGTGGCACCGGACGGCGGAGAAGCAGGCACCGGACTGCGGCAGCTGATCGACAGCGGGGCCGATGCACTCGTGCTGACGCTGCCCAACGCGGTTGATTCTGCCCAGGTGTTGCGCACGATCAACGGTATCAAACTAAGCGAAACGCCCGTTTTTTTTAGAACCGACAAGCCCGGCGAACTGGTAAAGACGCTGTTAACCGTTGCGCCGTACCAATGGCGGGGCGGGCTGCTGAGCGACCCGATTGCCGCGTACGTCCGCATCGGGCAGCAACCCGACAACTGGCAAACGACTTATGCCGATGTGATTCGGCTGGCTACCGGGTCACCACGGTTCAGAACGGTCTGTGCCAGTAGCCATATGTTCCACAATGCCGGGGCTACCGCCAGTCAGGAACTGGCTTTTCTGCTCGGCAATCTGGTCGATCAGTACGACGCGCTGACGGACGCCGGGCTATCGATAAACGAACTGCCGGGCCGAACGATACTATCGGTGTCGGTCGGGACGAGCTACTTTACGGAGATCGCCAAACTCCGGGCGTTGCGGGTGCTGTGGTTTCGGCTGGCGGGGCATTACGAGCTAGTCACCGTCCCGGCTCCATACGTCCACGCCCATACGTCGACGTTTTACGATGCTAAAGCGACGCCCAATACCAATCTGCTCCGGAGCACGACCGAAGCGATGGCCGCCGTAATCGGTGGGGCCGACGTGCTGACCGTTCACCCGTTCGATACGGTGCTGACAATGCCGTCGGCGTTCAGCGAACGCATTGCCCGTAACGTGTCGGTGCTGTTGAAGGCGGAGAGTTATCTGGATAAAGTGGCCGACCCGTCAGCCGGATCGTACTACGTCGAAACGCTGACCCAGCAACTGACTGAGTCGGCCTGGACGCTGTTTCTTGAGCTGGAAAAACAGGGCGGTTTACTGGCCGGGTTGTCGTCGGGTTGGGTGGGCGAACAGATCGAGCGGTCGTGGCTGGCGAAGGTAGACGCCGTTCGGCAGGGGCGGGTGCTGGTGGGCGTCACCAAGTTTCGGTTCGATGAGCCGAGTGCCGGGCAGGCTGCCGTCGTATCGGCTGCACAGACCAGCCTGCTGCCCGACCGGCGGCTGGCGGCTGAATTCGAGAACTAATTTTTCAACTCGGAGACACGGAGAATACAGCTACCGTTCTCGTTGACCGAAAAATCGACGTGTATGCGTTGGAATGAGAAACCGTCGTTGTGCTTTCTGTAACTCTGTGTTTAAACTAGTGATAATGAACGATGGCAAAACGATGGGTTGAGCGACACGAATCGTTTCAGCGGGCGTTAGGTCAACTAACCACCGGGCTGGCCGCTTATCCAGAGTTGAATGAGCTGGAAAAAGACGGGGCTATCCTGCGATTTGAGTTTACATTTGAACTGGCCTGGAAAACGCTACACGATTATTTGGCGCAGGAGGCTGGCTATGCCGACGTGAAAGGGCCACGCGTCGTTATCAAACAGGCTATTCAGGACGGTTTACTGGTTGATGGACATGCGTGGTTACAAATGCTTGCGGACCGGAATGAACTGACGCACAGTTACGATGAGGGCAAAAGCCGGTCTATTCTAACCACTATATCATCCACCTATGTAAGTCTGCTGACAGACCTGGATAAATGGCTGACCAGTAACGTATGAACTACGGACTACGCGACACCGACCTCGATTATATGCTGCGGCTGTTTCGTCAGGAACTGACGATCAAGCAGGTATGGCTGTACGGATCGCGAGCGAAAGGTGTCAACCGGCCCGGTGCCGACGTTGATCTGGCGCTGATTGGCGAGCAGGTCACCCAACAGACGGTTGGCCATATCCGTGATGTGTTAGATGATGAAAGCCCGATTCCGTACTTCTTCGACGTTATTCATTGGGATACGATTGCCAACGAGAAACTGAAAGGAGAGATAGAGCGGACGGGGCAACTTATCTACCAGCGTTCCGCGTAGCCTCACCGGGCGGGCCCGCTCGGAAAACCGTTCGCTTGTCCGTACATTAGTCAGTATGAAACCCGACTTTAACCGATCTGCTTCCCCCGCTAAGCCAGTCACACGTGCCGCTAAAGCAGCGGGTAAACCGTTCGTTACGGCGGAGGGTATCACCGTGGAAACACAGCCTGAGCCAACAGGCCGATTTGCGGGCGAACAGGCCGGGATTCCACCTTACCTGCGCGGACCGTATGCCAGCATGTACGTGCGGCAACCCTGGACGGTGCGGCAGTACGCGGGCTTTTCAACCGCTGAAGAATCCAACGCGTTTTACCGGCGTAACCTGGCCGCTGGGCAGAAGGGGCTATCGGTAGCTTTCGATCTGGCCACGCACCGGGGCTATGACTCCGACCATCCACGCGTAGTGGGCGACGTGGGAAAGGCGGGTGTCGCGATTGACACGGTCGAGGATATGAAGATTCTGTTCGATCAGATTCCGCTCGATCAGATGTCGGTGTCGATGACCATGAACGGGGCTGTGCTGCCGGTGATGGCGTTTTATATCGTCGCGGCCGAAGAGCAGGGCGTATCGCCGGATCAACTATCGGGCACTATCCAGAACGACATTCTGAAGGAGTTCATGGTGCGCAACACGTACATCTACCCGCCCGAACCGTCGATGCGGATTGTGGGCGATATTTTTGCGTACACCAGCCGCTACATGCCGCGTTTCAACTCGATCAGCATCAGCGGTTACCACATGCACGAAGCGGGAGCCCCGGCTCATATCGAACTGGCCTATACGCTGGCTGACGGGCTGGAATACATCCGGACGGGCCTCCGGGCGGGGATGGGTATTGATGACTTTGCGCCCCGGCTGTCGTTTTTCTGGGGTATCGGCATGAATCACTTTATGGAGATTGCCAAGCTGCGGGCCGGGCGGCTGCTCTGGGCGCGTATCGTTGGGCAGTTCACGCCCAAAAACCCGAAATCGCTGGCTTTACGGACGCACTGCCAAACCTCCGGTTATAGCCTGACCGAGCAGGACCCGTTCAACAATGTTGCCCGGACGACCATTGAAGCGCTGGCGGCTGTGCTGGGCGGTACCCAAAGCCTGCACACCAATTCGCTCGATGAAGCCATTGCCTTACCGACCGATTTTTCGGCCCGTATCGCCCGAAACACGCAGTTGTATTTACAAAACGAAACCGACGTTACCCGCGCTATCGACCCCTGGGGTGGCTCGTACTACGTCGACTACCTGACGAACCAACTGGCCGAAAAGGCGTGGGCACTGATCGAGGAAGTGGAAGCGCTGGGTGGTATGACCAAAGCCATCGACACGGGGCTGCCCAAACTACGGATCGAAGAGGCAGCCGCCCGCAAACAGGCCCGTATCGACAGTGCAAAAGACGTAATCGTAGGAGTAAACCGCTATCAGCCCGACACGAAAACCGATATTGAACTGCTCGAAGTCGACAATAAAGCCGTACGCGATGCCCAGCTGAATCGGCTGGCGCGGGTCAAGGCAGAGCGCGACCCCGTGCAGGTTGAGCGGGCACTGGCGGCACTGACGAAGGCGGCTATGAACCCCACCCCCGGCCCGGCCCCGTTAGGGAGGGGTGAATGTACTGGTGCTATATCTCCCCTCCCTAACGGGGAGGGGCTGGGGGAGGGGTCAGCTGCTGTGGGGTCAGCCAATCTACTGGCACTGGCGGTAGAAGCGGCCCGCCACCGGGCGACGCTGGGCGAAATTTCTGATGCCCTGGAGCAGGCATTCGGTCGACACAAAGCGACAATTCGGGCGGTATCAGGGATCTATTCGGCGGAAGTGTCGGACGATGAAAATTTCCGGCTGGCGCGGCAACTGAGCGATCAGTTTGCCGAACAGGACGGTCGGCGCCCGCGCATTCTGGTCGCTAAAATGGGGCAGGATGGGCATGACCGGGGGGCTAAAATCATCGCGACCAGCTTTGCTGATCTGGGTTTCGATGTCGACATGGGGCCGCTGTTTCAGACGCCCGACGAAGTGGCCCGGCAAGCCGCCGAAAACGACGTGCATATTGTGGGAGTGTCGAGTCTGGCAGCCGGGCACAAGACGCTGGTGCCGCAACTGATCGAGGAACTGGCGAAACTGGACCGGGCCGATATCATGGTTATTGCGGGGGGCGTAATTCCGGCGGGCGATTACCAGTACCTCTACGACGCGGGTGTCAAAGGCGTGTTTGGCCCCGGCACGGTGATTTCAATAGCGGCTCAAAAAATCCTGAACGAACTACTGGCTGAACTGGCGGACTAGCTGAAATTTTGGTATCTTTCTGTAAAAACAATCCGCTCATGCGTGCATCGTTTGTTGCCGATTTGCTGGACGCGCCCGACGCTCAGCTTATTCTTAATCAGGTTCAGCAGGAATTGAACGAAGAGAAAAAACGTCGTCACGATTTTTACGAATGGCTTACCGATGATATAAAGGCTGAATTCATCAATGGGCAGGTTATTATGCACTCGCCGGTAAAGCGTAAACACCTCGTTGCCAGTAAGCTACTGGTTAACCTGCTGTTGAATTATGCCAATAAATATGATTTTGGCGAGGTCGATACAGAAAAGGCAATGGTGAGCCTGACGCGCAATGACTATGAGCCTGACATTTGCTTCTGGCGCAAGGAAGTTGCCAACACGCTCGACGACGAGATGATGCAGCACCCGGCCCCCGATCTGGTCATCGAAATTCTCTCGAAGAGTACGGCGAAGCGCGACAGAGGCATCAAATTCGAGGATTATGCAGCCCACGGCGTCCGCGAGTACTGGCTGATCGATCCAACCCGTCAGACGATTGAGCAGTACGGGCTCGATACGGATTTTATGGCGTTCGATGCACTGGGTAACTTCCACCTTGACGATACCATCGAAGCCCGCACCGTCACCGGCTTCCGGGTTCCTGTCCGGGCTGTTTTTGAGCGAGAAGCCAATAATGCCGCCATGACAGCCCTACTGAGTCGGTGAAACTGCTGGTGCCAGTACTCGCTTATCCCCGTGTCTGCGTCTTCACAGACACATCGCCGATAGGATGCGCTGGTCGTAACGCCAGACTGGCACAGATGTAAAGACCGTTTAGGTAGCCGCTAGTGCGATCCGACAGATGGAAGCTGCCGGAGGCAGTCAAGAATCCGCCCGGCGGTGTTGCCATCCCAGAGTGGAATTGCCGGGCGCGGTCGGAATCGGTCAGCCAGTACCGTATCGACGGCCTGAACAATACGATCTGTGGCTGGATCGGGGACGAGTTGATTGGTGCCGTGCGTAATCGTGACGGGCCGTTCGGTGGTTGATCGAAGCGTGAGGCAGGGGACACCGAGATAAGTCGTTTCTTCCTGAATACCACCCGAATCTGTCAGGACGATAGCCGCGTGTTCCAGCAAATTCAGGCATTCCAGATAACCCTGTGGCTCCAGCAGCCGAACGTTGGGTACGGCCGTTAGTGTAGCCAGCAAGCCATGTCGGGTCAGGCTGGCGCGGGTACGCGGGTGCAGCGGAAAAACGACCGGCTGGCGTTTCGCCAGTGCCGTGGTCATCGCAATGATACGCGTCAGGCCTTCTTCCTGGTCGACGTTGGCGGGGCGATGCATAGTCAGCAACACATAATTCTTCGGTTGTAAACCCAGCCTGCCAACCGTATTCAGTGACGTTGCCGCCGGTCGGTGCTGCGCCAGGGTATCAATCATCACATTGCCGACGAGGTGTATTTTGTCGTCGGTAAGGCCCTCGCGCCGGAGGTTGTCTATCCCCGACTGTTCCGTAACAAACAGCAAATCAGCGAGGTGATCGGTTAGTATGCGATTGATCTCTTCGGG